>Ga0233437_1000504_pt1 | contig 88944 bp, 99 predicted proteins | sample SI_122_August201_FD_182714 | JGI IMG/M metagenome (GOLD analysis project Ga0233437, IMG submission 182714) | Seawater microbial communities from Saanich Inlet, British Columbia, Canada - SI_122_August2016_200_MG | ecosystem: Environmental > Aquatic > Marine > Inlet | place: Canada: British... | reverse complement strand
ATGCGGGTGAAGGGATTCGAACCCTCGAACACACTAAGTGACAGGATATCTTACAAAGGTACAATCCTTTGCTATCAATCTTGTGTCTTAAGTCCTGCGCATTTGACCAGGCTTTGCTACCCCCGCATTGAGAATAATGCCTAACGCAAGTATATAGTTTGGATTAAAAGTGAATTTATATATTTTATTATTAAATAAGGTAAAAAACTAGGATTTAAACATGTACAAAAACATATTAGACTTTTCTTTTGACATTTTAAATTTTACGTCATTTCTTTTTCTAAGTTTTGTTAGAGTAGTAGTTACTGAGCCTACAGAAGCTTCTATTTCACTTGCAACTTCTTTGCTGGTCCACCATTTTTTACTATTTTTTTTAAGAAAATCATACACTTCTTGTTGTCCCATATTGATGTTATATTTCTTTTAGATTAAATACTTTCGTACAAAAAAGGCCTTTTTTAGTAAAAATTTGCAAAAAAAAGCAATTCCACAACTATTTAAACTCAATGAATCTCCTAAAAGAATATGGCTGAATTTAAACGTGAAAGAAAAAGTAGACGAGACTTTAAACCAAGAACTCGAAGCGGAGATAGAAGAGACTCAGGATCAAATAGAGATGGAGAGGATAGAAGAGAATTTAGACCTCGAAGAGATAGAGATGATAATGGTCGAGGAGATAGAAGTAGTTTTAGACCTAGTGGAGACCGAGGAAGAAGTGATAGAGGAGGCAGTGGAAGGCCTTTTAGACCTAGGGGAGATAGAGAAGATAACGATAGAGGAGACAAAAGAAGCTTTAGACCTAGAGGAGATCGAGGAAGTAGTGATAGAGGAGGAAGCGGAAGAAGTTTTAGACCTAGAGGAGACAGCCGAGATAATAGAGGAAGTGGAGAAAGAAGAGACTATAGGCGTAGTGGAAATAGAAGAGATTCTACTTTTAAAGAAAAATTTAAAGTAATTTGTACTGAATGTGGTGAAAAGTGCGAAGTACCGTTTAAACCAACAGAAAACAAACCAGTTTTATGTACTAGGTGTTTTAAAAAAGAAAACTACAAAGAAGCTTTAGTTAAAGACAAAAATTATCAAAAAGAATTTGATACTTTGAACGCAAGAATAGATCTTATACTTAAAGAGATTCTTGAACTTAAAGAAGGTTTGTCTAAGAAAAAAGTTGTTAAAAAAGAAACTGTTAAAAAAGCAACTACAAAAAATAAAACAGTTAAAGTTAAAGCAACTAAAAAAGCAACAAAGAAAAAACCAGCAGAAAAAAAGACTACAAAAAAGAAGAAAGTAGTAAAAAAGAAGGCTGTTAAAAAGAAGACTACTAAGAAAAAGTAGTTTTTTTATTTCTAATTTTTTAACCTAATAGTTTATAAATATTAGTCAAATTTTATTAAAGATGGAATTTGATGTTGATGTTAGTGGTGAGGATTTATTAAGTAAAAATTATACTGTTTGTATAGCAAATAAAAATAGCATTATTAGAGGTTTTAAATTTTCTGTTATTTTAATTAATTCAATTAATCAAAATTATAATGATAATAAATATAGATATAAAATATCAAAAAAAGGAAAAACACAACTAAAAATAAGACTATACTGTGTTGTTTTATACTATTTGTTTCAAGATTTAGAAGTTCCAAAAAAATTTAAACTTAATTTATGTAGAGATTTTGATGGAAGAGAAAATGATATTAAATCAAATTTAGAGTATTTTCTTAAGGATCAACTTGGGATTTCTTTTAATATTCAGTTTGGCAAATTAAGTAAAGATTCAAACGCTCATAGATATGCATATCTTATGAGAAAAGATTTCAAGAACAAAATGGATACGTACATTGATTTAGACTTAAAAGACTTAGAGAAATTTTTAAAAAAATAAAGTATCAAAGGACACTATAAAAAGTGCCGCTGCCCCAGATTGCCCTTCAGGACTAAAACCTGATGAACTCCCTAGCAGTTGATACAATAGTAGTTAAGTATTTCATAAATAAAAATCTTTTGGTTTTAATTGAACTTTAATAAAAAAAATATGCGCCGACCGAGAATCGAACTCGGGCCTCCACCGTGGCAGGGTAGTATCATAGCCACTAGATCATCGGCGCGTAATTGTTAAAAAGAAACTGCGATTGTTTAAATAGTTTATTGTCTATATACCCATCTTAGATTTTAAACTTTCTAGAGTTTTAATAAAATCATCATTTATACTTGAATTAAACTCAACTCTTATCCCACCTAATGAGACAGAGATTTTTTTATTTTTAAATAGAACTTTTCGTAAACCCTTGTATTCTTTTTCCCCATTTGATAAAGTGCAATGAAGAATGTTTTTTTTCTCTTTTCCTTTAAGTAGATTGTAAAAATCCTGTAAATCAACAACATCTCTTAGACATATACTTAACATTATTTGTTCAGAATCAAAATTTAAATTGTGAGAATTATTAAGACTTGTTAGAGTAACATTACATGAAACTGTCTCTTTTTTTCCTGCACTAAATACATTAATGTCTGTTTTACTCACCATCTTTAATTAAAAGAGGTTATTTAATCTATTTAAATTTAACTTGGATCCTGGGGAGTTGGTAAATATTGCTTTATTGCTTCATAAACATTTCCAGTAATATCTTTTGCACTCATAATGTCTTTTTTATCCATACAATTAACAACAACCCAAGAAGGATTTTGATGGCCAAATTTCAAATAAATATTTCTAGCATTTGTTTGAAGTTCTAAATCTTGTTCATTTTTATCTTTGAGTTGATCACCTGCATATTCTCTTTTTTTCTTTTTTAGAATTAGTTCTTGTGCCTTCTCAACACTAACATCCAAGAAAACAGTAATATCTTCTCTAGGTAATTCGTAGAAGCCATACTCCATAAAATTAACAAACCAAGAATACATAGTTCTCAATATACTATTTTTTATTCTAGCGCCTTGGAATGCTTTGTTTGAAGCAAGGTATCTATTAGATATTATAATCTTACCGTGATCTAATTCTTCTTGTATTTGATGAGCAACAGAACCTCTATCAGCTGAGTAATAATTACCTAATTGTGCAATTTCAACTAAATTTCTAGGTTTTCCTCCTTTATCAGTTAAATAATCTTTAACTTGCTGTGAAGTTTCTTCTTCATATTGAGGAAAGTCATAAGTAGTTATATCATCAAATCCTTTTTCACGTAATCTTGCTTCTAAACCTAATAACTGGGTTTCTTTTCCAGAACCATCAATTCCTTCAATTACAATAAAGAAGCCTTTTCTATCACTATTTTTTCTAAGTAAATTACGTAAATTCATTCCCCCAGTTTTAGTCTTAGAATCTCTTATACTTAAATCTAACCCAAAACAGAGGAAATCAATGATTTCCGGGCTTTGACATTTTTCATTTCAAAAAATGTCAAAATATATAAATTTCCCTCATGTTCTGTATCTAATATGAAATCAGATAAAGAATTAAAAAAAGAATTTAAACTTGAAGCTTCTAAAAATCCCGAAAAATATTATGCAGTATCATATTTAAAAAGTGTAGGTTTTAAAAGATCACAATGTAAGTGTGGAACTTATTTTTGGTCAATAAATAAAGATCAAAAAAATTGTGATGAACCTGAATGTTCAGGCGGATACAGGTTTATAGGAAATAGTCCAGCAAAATCTGATTTAGATTACATAAAATTTTGGAAAACTTTTTCAGCTTTTTTTAAAAAATTAGGTTACACACCTATTAATAGATATCCAGTAGTAGCTCGATGGAGAGATGATCAATATTGGGTAGGTGCTTCGATATATAATTTTCAACCTCATGTTGTATCTGGAGCAGTAAAACCTCCTGCAAATCCCTTAGTTGTTCCTCAATTCTGTTTAAGATTTAATGATATAGAAAATGTTGGAATAACTGGGAGGCATAATACCGGATTTATTATGATAGGACAACATCAATTTGTTCCTAAAGATGAATGGGACCAAAATAAAGTATTTGGAGATATTCATAAATGGTTAACTGAAGGCTTAGGACTTCCTAACTCAGAAATAACTTATCACGAAGATGCATGGGCAGGAGGAGGAAATCTAGGACCTTGCATGGAATTTTTTTCTAGAGGATTAGAAATAGGAAACCAAGTTTATATGTTATTTGAACAAACTGAATCAGGTAGAAAAGAACTTCCATTAAAAGTTCTTGATATGGGAATGGGATATGAAAGAAATATTTGGTTTACTAAAGGAACTAGTACAAGTTATGAAGCTATTTTTCCTACTGTAGCAAAAAAGATGTATGAAATTACAGGTATTAAACCTGAAGGTGAGTTATTAAAGAAATTTTTACCTTGGTCATCATATCTTAATATTGATGAGGTTGATGATATTGAAGAAACTTGGAAGGTTGTTGCAAAAAAAATTGATATGGATCCAGTAAAATTAAAAGAAAAAATCCTTCCATTAGCAGCATTATACTCAATAGCTGAACACATAAGAAGTGCATTATTTGCAATTGCTGATGGAGCTCTTCCTAACAATGTAGGTGGAGGTTATAATCTAAGAGTTATTATTAGAAGATCACTTGATTTTATTGATAAGTATGGATGGAATTTAGAAATTTCGAAAATTGCAAAATGGCACGCAGATTATTTAAAACCTTTATTTCCTGAATTAAGTGAGAATTTAGAGTCTGTTCAAAATATTTTAGAAGTTGAAAAAAGAAAATATAAAGAAACTAAGAAAAAATCTAAACAAGTAATTCTAAATTTACTAAAAAAATCAGATAAAATTTCTGAAAATAAATTTATTGAATTATATGTTAGTCAGGGAATTAGTCCAGAAATGATATCTGAAGTAGCATTAAAATTAGGTAAGAAAATTCAAACACCTGATGATTTTTATTCAAAAGTAAGTGAATTAAAAACTGAAGAAAAACAAGTTGCAGAAAAAAAAGAAAAAATAAATTTAGAAAATATTCCAGAAACAAATATATTGTATTATGATGATTTTGCAAAAATTGAATTTACTGCAGGAGTTTTAAAAACAATTGGTAATAGTGTGATTTTAAATGAGACTGCATTTTATCCAACTTCAGGAGGACAATTGCATGATATTGGATCAATAGAAGGAATAAAAGTAATTGATGTTTACAAACAAGGTGGACATGTGATCCATGTATTGGATAAAAAATCTAATTTTAAGAATTCACAAATTGTACATGGAAAAATTGATTTTGATAGAAGATTGCAATTAGCACAACATCATACAGCAACTCATATTATTAATGGAGCTGCTAAACAAGTTCTAGGAAAACATATTTGGCAAGCAGGAGCACATAAATCTTTACAAAAAGCTAGACTTGATATTACTCATTATGAATCTCTAACAGATGAAAAAGTTAAGAAAATTGAAAATGTTGCTAATGCATTAATTGCAAAAAATCTTCCAGTTTACTCTTCTTTAATGCCGAGAGATTTGGCTGAAAAAGAATATGGTTTTACTTTGTATCAAGGAGGAGCTGTTCCTGGAAAAGTTTTAAGAATTATTTCTATTCCAAATCACGATACCGAAGCATGTGGAGGAACACATCTACATACAACTGGAGAAGCTAAGATAATTAAAATAATTAAAACAAGTAAGATACAAGATGGTATGGTTAGACTTGAGTTTACTGCAGGTAATGCTGCTGCAGATGAGTTAAATAAAGAAATTGAAATATTGCAAAATGCAGCAAAAATTTTGGAATGCCAAATTAATCAAGTTCCAGGAAGATCTATTGAATTATTTAAAAAATGGAAAAAAGTTGTTAAGAAAAAGAAAATTGAGTTAGAAGAAGATTTTAAGTTAGTGAGTGAAGAAGAATCTAAAGATACTGAAGCAATAATTCTAAAAAATACTGCAGATATTTTAAAAACACAACCAGAACATATATCTAAAACTTTACAGAGATTCAAAAATGAATTAATGAGTAAGAAAAAATAATATTATTCTATTTTTTCTCCTGTTTCTTTATCAACTATTTTTAATGCTTCAACAGGACATGAATCAACAGCTTCTCTGTACTCTTCTAAATCAGAGTCATCAAAAGTTTTTTCATAAGTTTCTTTTATTTTTTCTGAGTTAAGAAGCTTTGCTTTTCCTTCATCAGTCATTTCCCATTTATCTGTTGTTATAACAGCACATGCTCCACAACCAATACAAGTATCAATATCTTGAATTATTTTGTATGTCACCATGAACGTATCACCGTAAGAACTATGATACAAAAGAATTTATTTAAAGATTTCGTTAAATTTAGTTAAATAATTAAACAAGTTGTTTAGAGCTAAAATGAACAAAATTTAGTATTTTTATTACGTACAATAATAGAAAAGTATAAAAAGAAGAGAATTAATTTAATCAATATGTCTTGGATAAGAAATCCACTTAAACATTTGTTATATTTTTTACAGTCAAGAAATGCAGAAATTAAGAAAAAACAAGCAATAGCGGTTATTCCTGATTGTGTTATTTCAATTTTATATCTTTATGAATTTTTGTTAAAAGGAGAACAAACTCTACAAAGTTTAGAATTTATTTTAAAACATTTTGATGAAGTTATTAAGCCACGAGTAAGAATTTTATTGAAACTAAGGAAAACGTTTTTAGATCTAGTTAATGGAGGATTATCAAGAAAATTATCATCGAATACAATCTCTTATTATAATACTTCATCAAGATTTCTATTTGAACTATATGATAAAATAGAGTCGGGTAAACTTTCATTTGAAGAGTTAGAATCTGAATGGGAATCTTGGAATAAAAAGTTCCCATTACAATACCGTAGAGCAAAATCATTAGTAAAAGCACTAACTTGAATCATTTATATCTAGAAACTCCTTTTTTGGAACACTTATTGTTTAATATACATTTTGAACAAAGTGGAGTAGGTGCTTTGCAAACAGCTCTGCCATGTTCAATTATAACATAAGTATATTTATTCCAAAGATTTTGAGGCAATTGTTTCATTAAATCTTGTTCTATTTTATTTGGATCAATATTTTTAGTTAAATTAAGTCTAAAATTAATTCTTTTCATATGTGTGTCAATTGCAATACCTTTTGTAATATTAAATGCATTACTTAGAACAATATTTGCTGTTTTCCTAGCAACACCAGGAAGAAAAACAAGTTCATCCATAGTTTTAGGAACAAGTCCATTATGTTTATCAATTATGATTTTACATGTATTAATAATATTTTTAGCTTTATTATTATAAAATCCCGCAGATCTAATTATTTTTTTTAATTCATCAATATCTGAATTAGCATATTCTTCAATTGTTTGATATTTTGCAAAAAGGTTTTTTGTAACAATATTTACTCTAATATCAGTACATTGCGCAGAAAGCATGACTGCAATTAATAGTTCAAGAGGGTTAGAATGATTAAGAGCAATTTTTGATTTAGGATATTGTTTTTTTAAAATTGAGTAGACTTCGATTGCTTGCATATTTATTTCAAAGAGATATTAGAATAAAAATCTTATTAAGTAGAATGAATTAAGAAACTAAACCTTCTTCCTCTAAAAATTTCATAATTTCAATTGCATAGTCTTCATAAACATAAGAAGGGGGATGAACAACATAATATTCCTCTGATTTGTTTTCACATCTGGAGAAATGAGTAATATTTTGAATTAAATTTCTATTTGGACAATATTTCTTTAAAATTGGGTCAAAAATTAAGATACTTATATTATTAGTTTGTATAGTGTTTTTCATCCATTCTCGATTTATTTTCTCTTCATCTAGGTAATAAGGTAATAAATAATCAGAAAATCTAGAGTCAATCTTTGTAAATCCAAACCATAACTGAGAATGACTCTTTGGATCATTTATTTGTTTTTGAATTATAATTTTATTTATTTGGATTAAAAAAAACCTATAAACATTTGAATTTAGAACAAAAAAGGTGTGTAATTTTTTTGGATATTTCTCAATAAAGAAAAAAGGAATATTTTCGAGATACAAATAAGGGTTTTTTTTAAAGAATTTGTAATATTCTTTATCATAAAATGAAAAAGCTCTTCGTCCTCTATTAAGATCTTGAAAAATTAAGATATCAGGATCATATTTTTTTATAATTTCCTTTGCATATGAGATTTTTTGTGACATAACATAGGAGCTTAGACCTGCGTTCCAAACTTCAAACCTGTTTTTGTATTTTTGATTTAATTTTTTTTCAAGTTGAGCAGGATAAGTATCTTGATCATTAACTGTATCTCCAAATGTATTAGATCCACCTAGAATAATAATTCTTTTTACACCAGATTTTTTCGTAGAGTTTCTAAGATTTATATAGTCTCTAAATCCAAGATTATTAACAGTGATTGTAGTGTTTGTATATTTTGTTTCTTTTTTATGAAAACAATCAAAACATGTAACAGAGTTATTTGGTTTTAACTCATATAATTTATTTGAATTAACTGAATGAATGTAAATATCTTCACCATTCTGATAATTATATTCGCCATCAACAAAAAAAAGAATAGGCCACAAAAGTTTAGCATTAATATTGGAAAATGATAAAATTATTTCAAAAATTAACAGAAAAACTACAATAGAAAACAAAATCAAAAGAATATTTTGATATTTTTTTTTCTTCATTAAAAATAATATAGAAAATATTACTTATTAAATTAACTCTTCACCAGTTTCTTCATCAATTAATTTTATGACTTGAACTGGGCAAGATTCAGCAGCTTGGAATGTATCATCATTTTCATTAATGACCAATTCATATTTACCTTCTTTGTTTTTTTCTCCACCTTTTAAAACTGCTTTTCCTTCTTCATTCATTTCAAAGTATTTTGGATCCATTGCAGCACATGCTGCAGCACCAATACATCCATCCATGTCATAAACAATTTTTATTTTTCCCATTTTTCATGTGAACTTAGTTTCATTTTTAAAATTATCTTTAAATACATAGAATCTTAAGCGCTAGTATTATAAAGTTATTGGGTTTTATTTTACTATGAATGATTGCCGAATCTATGGAAAAAATCAGTGGAGGAAAACTTCTTAGAGTTAGAATTGATTTTGATAAAAAAATTAATAATGTTCAAATTATTGGTGATTTTTTTGCACATCCAGAAGATTGTATTGGTTTAATTGAGGAGAAATTTATTGATTTACCTCTTGATTTTGAAAATGAATCTCAAATTAAACTTCTAAATGAATTTATTTTAGAAAATAACTACCAAATAATTGGTTTTAGTATAGAAAATTTAATTGAATTAATAAAAAGGGCTTTAGAAAAATGAGATGGCGAGTAATACCTTTTGACTATCATAATGCAGCTAAAAATATGGCTATAGATGAAGCTATAATGGAATCTGTAAAAGCAGGGGGAAAACCTACAATTAGATTTTATGGTTGGTTTCCTAGTGCTGTTTCAATTGGATATTTTCAAAGTATGGATCAAGTTGTAAATTTAAAAAAATGTGAAGAACTTGGGGTAGGAATTGTTAGAAGAAGAACAGGAGGAGGATCTGTTTATCATTCAAATAGTGGAGAAATAACTTACTCTTTAATTGCACCTGAAGAAATGTTTCCAAAAAACATTATCGAAAGTTATAGAGAAATTTGTGGATATGTGATAAAAGGTTTAAAGAATTTAGGAATTGAATCAGAGTTTAAACCAATCAATGATATTGGAATAGGGCATAAAAAAATTTCAGGAAATGCACAAACTAGAAGAAATGGAATATTGTTGCAACATGGAACAATATTGTATGATGTTCATGTTGGGAAAATGTTTGCAGTTCTTAATGTTCCAAGTGAAAAAATTAAAGACAAATTAATAAAATCTGTTCAAGAAAGAGTAACTAGAATTCTAGATTTTGAATGTGTTGGTAAAGAACAAGTTTATGAAGCGCTTTTAAAAGGATTTGTTGAACATAAAGAATTTGATTTTGGTGATTTAACGAATGAAGAAGAAAAAAGAATTGAAGAATTAATTGAATCCAAATATAAATCAAAAAAATGGAATTTTATGAAGTAGTTTTTTTTCTTGTAAAGATTTATATTTAAGTTGTTTTCTTATTGGATTTATGGGAGGGGATTTTATTGGTTAAAATAGGTGTTGTATTAGGTACTGGATTTTCTGGAGATTTAGGAACAGAAAGAATTATTGAAACAGGTTATGGAAACGTAAGAATATTTGAATTTGAATTTGGAGGTAAAAAAGTATACGGTGTTAAAAGGCATGAAGAACTTGAAGTTCCAGACATTATGCCTGAAAAAGCATATATGTTAGCATTTAAATGGTTAGGTGTGGATATTGTTTATGCAACATCTGCGACAGGAAGATTAACAGAAAATGTTGTTCCTGGAAATCTTTTAATTCCACATGATGTAATCAGACACGGGATTGACGAGAGAAGAGACACATATACTCAAAAAGGACTTCTTATGCATGGAGCTCCAAGTACAATTTTTCATGATGACGCAAGAGCTAATTTGATCGCTGGTATGCATGCATCTGAAGATTATGTAAAAAATCTCTACAAAAGTTCTGAAACTTTAGAATCAGGATTTTTTTATGAAGGAATTGCTCATGTGGTTTCAGGTCCTACATTTAGAACACCAGCAGAAGAACAAGATATTAGAGGTAGAATCCTCGTGAGTTATAATCTACCAGATGAATCATATACTGAAGATCATGACCATTTGATTGGAATGACTGCAAGAGAAGCTTTTGCAGCTCTTGAAATGGGTATTCCATATGCTTTAGTTTTGAACTGTACAGATCATAGTTCTTATCCAAACCACCCATCTGTTACTCATCCGCAAGTATTGGAAGCATTGAATGTTTCAGGAGAAGCAGGATTTAAAGTTCTAGAAGAAGCAGTTAGAATAACACCTGAAGATTATATTAATCCATTAAGTATACCTATAGCATCTGAGTTAGATTTCAACTATAAAACAGTATCTGAGAAATATCCAAAACTTGCAGATATAATTCAAAAGGAATTGGATTCTAGGGAAAATTAATCTCAATCTTTTGAAAAAAAATTCAAACTCAAACAGCTAAGATTCCACCTGTAACAGCTAACACAACTAAATAATATCCAGTGTTAATAAAGTAAAGTTCCCAAGGTTTATTTTCCCATGAAACTATTCCAGTCATTGATGTTGCTAAAAATCCAGCCCAAGTTATTATACCAATAATTGATCCAGCGGCAAAAGAAGTTGTTACAAACATATCAATAAAATACGAAAGAACAAACATCATAATAAGACCACTTGAAAAACCAATTATCATTGATTTCATCAGTCCTTTTTTTGCCTTTTTAAAATCTTTACTTGTTAACCCAACATGTTTTCTCCACGCATCTCCAAAAAGAACAGGAGAATACCAAAACATTCCAATAACAAAAGATAAAATTGCACAAACAAATATAGCTAGATAATTCACTTTACTCACCTTTGTTTTAAATTAATTATTAATATGATTCTAGTGATTTCATGACACTAAGCATAAATTTTGAAGCAGTTGCACCATCAACAGATCTATGGTCATATGTAATAGATAGCGGTAAGATTTTTTTAATTACAATTTTTCCATTTTCAACAATTGCTCTTTCTTCAATTTTACCTAGGCCTAAAATTGCTGCTTCAGGATAATTTAACATTGGTGTAAAATATTTAACACCAATACTTCCTAAATTAGTAATTGTAAATGTTCCATCTTTCATTTCTTCAAGTTTAAGAGTTCTATTTTGTGCTTTTTTTGCTAAATCAACAATTTGTTTTGCTAAATCATATAGTGATTTTTTATCAGCGTCTTTAATATTAGGAACAATTAATCCGTCTGTTGTAGCTACTGCAATTCCAATATTAAAATAATTTTTAATTATGATTTCATCATTTTCAATACTTGAATTAATGATAGGATATTCTTTCATTGATTCAAGAACTGCTTTGATAATATAGGGTAAAAAAGTTAATTTAACTCCTTTTTTTTGAGCTTTAACTTTTTCTTTATTTCTAACATCCCATAGTGAAGTAACATCGCAATCATAAAAATTAGTTACAGGAACTTCAATAGTATTTGCTTTTGTTAGTGTTTGAGATATTGTTTTTCTAATACCTTTTAAAGGAATTACTTGAATTTTTCCTATTGGTTTTTTTGATTTAGTTTTTATCCCGGATAAATCTTCTTCGATTATTCTTCCACCATGACCTGTTCCTTTAATTGTTGATAAGTCTACACCTAATTTTTTTGCTAATCTTCTAATTCTTGGAGTAGCCCTTATTCTTTTTTCAGTTGATTTTTCAATTCTTTTTGTTTGAGAAGGAATTGTTTCTTCTTTATCATCTAAAAATCCAACAACACTACTGGTATAACGTTTTCCTGATGCTTGTTTAATTTCTTTAACTTTTGGAGTTTCTTTTACTTTGTCGGAAACCTGTTTGGATTTCAGAGCATCATCAGAAACTTTAGTTTCTGAGATTTCACCAGTGTCAATTTCAACAAGAACTTCACCAACATTTATTGTTTCTCCTTGTTTATGAAAAATCTTAGCAATAATTCCAGCTTTAGGAACAGGAATTTCAACAATAGCTTTGTCTGTTTCAACATCTGCTATAGGTTGATCTGCTTTTACTTTGTCACCAACTTTGATTTTCCATTTTACTATAACACCTTCTGTAATACCTTCACCAACATCAGGAAATTTAAACTTCATTTTAGTAGTCCACCACCTTTTTCATAGCCTTAATTATTCGGCTAACACTAGGAATGTAATCTAGTTCCATTTTTGAGAATGGAAGTGCAGTATCATATCCACAAACTCTCAAAATTGGAGCTTCTAGAAAATCTAGTGCTTTTTCATTAATAGTTGCAACTATTTCTGCACCAAAACCACAAGTTTTAGGTGCTTCATGAACAACTATTCCTCTACCTGTTTTTTTAATACTTTTAATTACAGCTTCTGTGTCAAATGGAAAAATAGATCTCATATCTAAAATTTCAGCATCTATTCCAGATTCCTCAACAGCTTCTCTAACTGTTTTAGTTACTGAACCATATGTGATAATTGTTAGTGCTTTACCAGGTCTCATGATAGACGCTTTTCCAATTGGAACTGTATAATATTTGCTAGGAACATCTTGTTTAACAGCTCTATATAATCTCATTGGTTCTAAAACAACAACAGGGTCAGGATCTTCAATTGCTGCTAAAAGTAAACCTTTCATATCATATGGTGTACTAGGACATACAACTTTGATTCCAGGTGCATGTGCATAATAACTTTCAGGGTATTCACTATGTAATTCAAGTGCTCTAATTCCACCACCACTTGGAGCTCTAACAACAAGTGGACAAGTAAATCTTCCTCTAGATCTAGATCTAATTCGTCCAGCATGACTAAATAATTGATCAAAAGCTGGAGCTAGAAATCCAGAGAACTGAATTTCAACAACAGGTTTTATTCCATTTACTGCTAAACCTACTGCATTTCCCATAATTCCTTCTTCAGTTAATGGTGTATCAATAACTCTTTTTTCTCCATATTTTTTTTGGAGTCCGTCAGTAGCTCTAAACACTCCACCATTTATTCCAACATCTTCACCTAAAACTACAACAGACTTATCTTTTTTCATTGCTAGGTCAAGTGCATTTGTAACTGCTTGTATAATTGTCATTTTAGGCATTTTTATTCACCCCTCTTAAAAGCTTCATATTGATTTTTCAGTTGAAGAGGCATATCTTTAAACATAAATGTAAAAATATCATCTTTTTTTGGTGCTGGTGTTTTTTCAAATTTTTCTACACCTGCTTCAACTTTCTTTTTAGCATCATCAAATACTTTTTTCTTATATGCATCAGTTAAAAGACCTATTTTTTTCATGTATTTTTCAAGTCTTAAAACAGGATCTTTTTTCTCCCAAGATTTAACTAGTGAATCTTTTCTATATTTTTTAGCATCATCTGAAGTACTATGGTCTGCCATTCTAAAAGTCATACATTCAATTAATGTAGGACCGTTTCCTTTTCTTGCATTGTTAACAGCTTCACTTGCTGCAGCATAAACAGCAAAAATATCATTTCCATCAACCTGAATTCCTTTTATTCCATAAGCAATGGCTTTTTGAGCTATAGTCTTTGCATGTGTTTGTTTTTCTCTAGGTGTTGAAATAGCAAACTGATTGTTTTCACAAACAAATACGCAAGGAGCATTATATACTCCAGCAAAATTTAGTCCAGTATGAAATTCAGATTTAGAAGTTGCTCCGTCTCCCATAAAAACCATTGAAACATTTTTAGTTCCTTTGATTACTTCAGCCCATGCAGCTCCTGAAGCATGTGCAGTTTGGGTTCCTACAGGAATAGCCATTGGAAAATTATTAACGTTCTTAGGGCTAATTAAACCACGTTCATCTCCACCCCAATATTGATATAAAACACTTATTGGTTGTTTTCTAGCAATTAATGCTCCACTACTTCGGTACATTGGAAATATCCAATCTTTATCTTTTAGAGCATAAACACTTCCTACTTGTGAAGCTTCTTGACCTTTAACTTGCAAATAAGAACCAATTCGTCCTTGTCTTTGCATAAGTAATGATTTTTCATCGAATGCTCTAACAAGAATCATTGTTTCATATAATTCTTTGATTTGTTTATTAGATAACTTAGGCATTTCTTTTTTATCGACATTGCCGTTTTCGTCAAGAACTTGAAGATGCTCAATTTCAAACTTGTGAATTACTTTTCTCATATATTATCACCTTTTTATTTTGTTTCTTTGAAACGAAATATTTGAAAATGTGTGTTTTAAACATTTTCATTAAATTTTTTTTACCCACTCATGAGCTTTGTAAGAACTTCTTACAAAAGGACCTGATGCACAAAACATAAACCCTAGTTTATAGGCTTGTTTTTCATAGTATTTAAACTTTTCTGGGTTAATATATTTCACGACATTTAGGTTTTTACTGCTTGGTTGTAAGTATTGTCCTATTGTTAACATATCAACTTTATTTTTTCGAAGATCTTTCATAACTTCAAGAACTTCTTCTTTTGTTTCTCCTAATCCAATCATTATGGAAGATTTTGTATAAATGTTTTTACTAAATTTTTTAACATTTTTGAGTAACTCCATTGATTGATCATAGCTAGCTCTTATATCTCGAGCAGTGTCTTGTAATCTTTTTACAACTTCAATATTATGACCAATAACATCTGGGTTAGCATTTATTATTTTTTTTAGGCACTCAATATTTCCTTGAAAATCTGGAATAAGTGCTTCTACTTTCATTTTACGAATTTCTTTTAAATATTTTATGCAAGATGCAATATGAGATGCACCAAAATCTTCTAAATCATCTCTATCAACACTTGTTATGACAGTATATTTTAGCTTCATTTTTTTAACAGCTTTAGCTAAATTTTTAGGTTCATTAGAATCAAGGTCATCAGGAGTTCCATGTTTTACTTGGCAAAATTTGCAAAATCTTGTACAAGTTTCTCCCATAACCATAAATGTAGCAGTGCCTGCTGACCAGCATTCAGACATATTAGGACAGTGCGCTCCTTGACATACAGTGTATAATTTATGATTTTTTAAAACATCTTTAACATTAGAAAATTCATTTGTAGGAGGTTTTATTTTTAGCCAAGAAGGTTTCATTATAGTGTCTAATTATCTCTTTAAAAGTATATAAAGATAATGTTTTCAAAGAACAATTTAAATATAATTTTAATTTTGGTACAATATAATAAAAATGCCTAATTTACTAATTCATATATTTTCAAATTTGGTTCTTATTTTTTTAATATGGTTTTTTGACAAAGATTTTAAAAAAAAGAAACAAGAAATATTTAAATTATTTTTAGTTGTATTAAGTTCTAATTTTATAGATTTGGACCATTTATTGGCAAATCCAATTTATGATCCTTTGAGATGCAGTATTAATTTTCATCCATTACACAGTTGGTATATTATGCCCATTTATTTAGTTGGAATCTTTTTTAAAAATAAATACTTCAAGTATTTTTGTTTGAATGTTCTTATACATTTGTTACTTGATTTTGTAGATTGTTTGATATTATTATAACTTTAAACTTAATTGAACTCTTATAAATGTTTAAATACTATTTAGAAATTCTATATGTTGAGGTGTTAGTATGAAAAAATATATGTTTATGATTTTATTAACAATTTTATTGACTTTAGCAGCATGTTCTCAAACAAAAATTTCAAATTTTGAAGAATGTGCAGCAGCAGGAAACCCGATAATGGAAAGTTATCCTAGAAAATGTAGTTCTGATGGGCAAACTTATGTAGAGGAAATAAAAAGGGAACCAAGTGGGAGACCTGAGGTTTTTTGTACAGCTGAACAAAAAGCAGCAGTAGCATGTACTTTAGAATATGCACCTGTTTGTGGAGAAGCTACTATAGAAGTACAATGTATTAAAGCTCCATGTGATCCAATAGTGCAAATGAAAACTTATGGAAACGCTTGTGGCGCATGTGCTAGTGGAGAAATTGATTCATATATTCCTGGAGAATGTGAAACAGACACATCAGAAACAGTTCAAGTTGCTAATCCCGCATCAGAATACTGTATTGAACAAAGAGGAAGGTTAATGATCGTTGATGAAGAGGGTGGACAAGCAGGTTATTGTAATTTACCTGACGGAAGAACTTGTGAAGAATGGGCATTATATCGAAGTGAAGGAAAAGATTGTGTTGAATATACAGGAAGTCAAACAGAGCCATCAGAAAGCTCATGCGTAACTGATGAACCTTGTGAAGAACCTGGTTTTGAACCAGGTTTAGAACTTGATCCAGCTCCAGATCAAACATTTATTTCTGTCACTGAAGTTGAAATGCATAATTCTGTAGATGATTGTTATATTGTTTTTGAAGCAAAAGTGTATGATGTTACAGCTTACCTATCTGAACATCCAGGTGGAAGTACAGAAATATCAGATCATTGTGGTAGTTTAGGTTTTGAAGATGCATTCCTCGGAGAACATGGAACTTCAAAAATTGAAAAAATGATACAAGAAACAATTTATATTGGAGAATTAAGTTAAAATGTCGGAAATTTTCCTCTAAATTATAATTGTTGACTGAAAATTAATGAGTCACCACATGAGAAAAATTTCTGAGCATGATCAAAAACCACAAGATTATGTTCATGAATATGATGTAGTCTTTTATTTCACCAGTTAATAACTTGTGGTTCTTGACAAAAATAAATTTTTTTATTCTTCTTTTTCAAGATCTTCTAATTTTTTTAGTAAATCTTTCTCAGAGATAACTTTTTTATCAATAAGCATTTCTACTAAAGTGTTTAATAGTGCATCATTACTATATACAATTTCTTCCATACTTAAGTCTTCACAGTCACAATCTTTATCTTTACATTCGCAGTCAGTCATTTTATTTTTCCTCCTTAAATTTTGATACTTCAGGAATTTTGTATGAGTTCTTAAAGTTAATGCTTTTTAAATGCTAGAAAACCTTTAAAAGTTAAATTACATTTTCAATAAATTATGAGTGAAGATTTAGGTGAATTAATTGTTGATAGTTTAGATCTTAGAAGTAAATATGAAGATCTTAGACCAAATTATGAAAGATTAATGAGTTTAGTTACACCAATTATAAAAACTGCTCTAGATAAAAATAAAATTAAAGTTCATTCTCTTAAAAAAAGAGTTAAAGATTATTCAAGTTTTTTAGAAAAAGTTGATAGAAAAAAATACAAAGATCCTTTTAGACAATGTACCGATTTGGCGGGATGTAGAATTATTTGTTTATTTACTTCACAAGTTAAACAAATTCAAGAAATAATTGAAAAAGAGTTTGATGTTATTGAAATAACAGACAAAAGATCAACTAAAAAATTTGACCAATTTGGATATTTAAGTTTACATCTTTTAGTTAAAATACCTAAACAAAGACTAAAATATATTGAATATAAAGATCTTCAGGGGTTAGTTTGTGAAATTCAAATTAGAACAATATTACAAGAAGCTTGGGCAGAAATTGAACATTATATTAATTATAAAGCAACAAAAGAAGAAGAAAATGAAGAGTTATTAAGAAAAATATTTTCACTAGCTGGAATGTTCGAAGTAGCTGATTCAACGTTTGAAGAAATTCATAAAGGATTTTCAGCAATGGTTGAGAAAAAACCACAAGTCAAAGATGGTGAAATTACAGCAATTTCACTTTACAAATTTTCTAAAATGTATTTCAAATGGTTTAGTGAAGATTGGGATAAAAGTCAAGAAAGGAAATTTTTTAGATTAAGTGGAGAACTAAAAAAATTAGGTATAAAAACAATTCTAAGTTTAAAAGAAGTTTTAGATAAACAATCAGTACATATGGAACATTTTAAAAATATTTATAGAGACAAAAGAAAATTTTCACCTGTTGGTTTAGTTAGAGCAGCTTTAGCATTAGAATATGGTACAAAGTTTGATTTGGTTTTTGGACTTAAAGGTTTTTCTAATAGAATTAAAAAAGATGTAAATAAGAGATATTAATAGCTAAAGCATGAAATTGTTAATATAAATATCGTGTTACTTATGTTGGTTATAGAATACAGTTCGCGTTAGCTAGTTAATATGCTGTACTAAACTAATTTGTTGCGTATTATAATTTCCAAAAGTATTAAATTCTATATTTGTATTCAATTAATTATGTCAAAAAAAAAGAGTAAAAGTGAAGATAAAAAATTAAAAAAATCTTTAATTGAATTAATTAAATTTATTGTATCATTACCTTATATACTAGTCAAATCCATTTTTAAATTAGTTAAACAATTAAAACAAAAAAAGCAAAACAAAAAAATTGAAAAAACCCGTTCTTCAATTGATTCTATTTATGTTCCTTTTCAACAAATTTTAGATTTCGAAGGAGATTACGCGTCTTGGGAGCAAAATTTATTTGATTCAGAAAGCATGATTGGAATTATTATTGGTGCTAGAGGAAAAGGTAAAACAGCATTAGGAATTAAATTAATGGAAAATATGTATGCTAAGACAAAGAAAAAAATATGTGCCATGGGATTTAAAGATAAAGATTTACCTTCATGGATAAATGTTATTGAGGAAGTTAATGAAGTTAAAAATAATTCATTCGTGTTAATTGATGAAGGTGGAATATTATTTAGTTCAAGAGATTCAATGTCTAAACCTAATAAAGTACTTTCAGATTTAATTTTAATTGCTAGACATAAAAATCTAAGTATAATTTTTATTTCACAAAATTCGTCAAATTTGGAAATTAATATTTTAAGACAGGCTGATTGTTTGCTTCTTAAACCATCATCACTTTTACAAAAAGATTTTGAGAGAAAGAAAATTCAAAAAGTCTATGAAGAAGTAAAAGACGAATTTGAAAAATTAAAAAAATATAAGGGTTTGACTTATATATATTCAGAAGATTATAGAGGATTTGTCAATAATGATTTACCTTCATTTTGGTCTCAGAAAATTAGTAAAAGTTTTGCATCAAATAAATAAATTAAAAAAATAAAAGAAAGAAAATTACTTTTTCTTTTTTGTAACTTTTCTCAGAACTTTTTTAACAACTGATTCTTTTTTTGTTGCTGGTTGTTTTTTAGCAATAACTTTTTTCTGAGTTGTTTTAGGTTTAGCTGTTTTCTTTTTTGTTACTGCTTTCTTTTTTGTTTCTTTTACAGCTGGTTTATTTGCAACTACTTTTTTCTTAACAGGTGCTTTTTTCTTTGTTTCTTTAACAACTGATTTAGGTTTAGGGTTTAAATCAGGTTGATCCATATTAATCCTTTGTAAGAACGAAGCTTCATCACTAGGTCTGTCCCTATTATCTCTATTAAAAGGTCTATTTCTGTTATTGTCTCTTCTATTATCAAAAGGTCTTCTATTATTATTAGGTTTATATGGTGTATTATTGCTTGGTTTAAATGGTGCACTACCACTAGGTTTGAATTGAGGTTTCCTTTGCGTAGATTGTATTGGTTTTCTTTGCATTGGTTTTTTAGCAACAGTTTTTTGTGCATTCTTTTCAAAAGAACCATCAGGTCTTTGATATGGAACATTTTCAACATTTCCTGCAATTTTAGGAGGTACTTGAGGTTTTTGCACTTTTGTACTAGTTTTTTGTTGACGTGCAACGTGTTTATTATCTTTAATTAAGACTTTATCAAGATCTTTTCCTAAATCATAGAATTGGTCTGCTTCATTTGTTAATCTTGAACTAGCAGTTTTTCCAAATGCAATTACTTCAGCTCTACATCCTAAAGCTTTAACATGTTCAAGTAAATCTTTAAAATCTCCATCACCTGAAACAAGTACAATAACATCTAACTTAGATGCCATTCTCATGATGTCCATAGCGATTCCAACATCCCAGTCGCCTTTTTTAGCTCCAGTGTAAAATGTTTGCAAATCTTTTGCTCTGACATCATATCCAATTTTTTCAAGTGCTTCAAAAAAATTGTGTTCTTCTTTAATATCTGCTTTAATAACGTATGCTATAGCTCGAATTAAACCTCTGTTAGCAACAGCTTTTTTTAAAATGTGTGCGAAATTAACTTTTGCACTATAGAATTGCTTGGCGCTGTAATATAAGTTTTGTACGTCTATAAATACGCCAACCCTCTGGTCTTTATGTATTGGCATTCAATCACCTTCTTCAAATTTATTATTTGTTTTATATATTTTCTATTTGATTGTTGAAAATTTTCTCAACATATTTAAATCCTTTTCAATATTTTTTTGGATTTAATTATTAGTACGCGACAGACAAAAAAAGTATAGCGAACTAACTAGTAAACGCAGGCGTTTACTATATTCTTCAAATATAATGCAAAGAAAACCCTCTATATATTATAAAGCTTGCTATTATTTACTCAGTTTTAAGAAACTTATTTAAATATCAAGTATTAACATAAGACGGGGTGAATAGATTGAATATAACAAATATTAATGATCTTTTGTCACAAGTTTACTATCAAAATACAGGATATAAATATCTTATAGCAATTAGTGTTTTTATTGGAGTTGTTTTATCTTTAATTTTATTTAGAAATTACATATTAAATTTATTTAAAAAATTAGCAAAAAAAACTGAAAATACTCTTGATGATTTAGTTATTGAATTTATCGAAGAAATGCATGGGCCTTTGTTTGTATTTTTTGGAATTTATTTAGGTGCACAATATTTAATCTTATCAGCATTTTTAGATAAAATTTTAAGATATATGATTGTGTTTTTCTCAATTTATTATATTATTCGGGGTCTTAGCAAAGTAATTGACTTTTTAGTTCATAGACAAACTAATAAGAGAGATGATGATGATGACACAATTGCTTTTGCACTAGGAATTATGGGTAAAGTTACTCTTTGGACTATAGGTTTACTATTTATACTATCAAATTTAGGAATAAATGTAATGTCTTTAGTGGCAGGTTTAGGAGTTGGAGGAATTGCGATAGCTTTTGCACTTCAAAAAATATTAGAGGATATATTTAGTTCATTTTCAATTTACTTTGATAAACCGTTCCAAGTTGGAGATTACATAGTTATTGGAGATGATTCAGGAACAGTTAAAAAAATAGGTCTTAAAACAACAAGAATTAGACATCTTACTGGTCAAGAATTAGTTGTATCAAACAGAGAATTGACAAGTAGTAGAATTCATAATTATAAAAAAATGAAGAAAAGAAGAATTTCTTTTGAAATTGGAATTGAATATGGAACTTCTATAAAAAAACAAAAAAAAGTTTTAACACTTATTAAAAACCTATTTGATAAACAAGAAACTGCAAGTTTAGACCGGGTACATTTTAAATCATTTGGAGCTTCTGCATTATTGTATGAAATTGTATATTTTGTAAAAAATAAAGAATATAATGATTATATGGATATTCAACAAGAAATAAATTTTGATATTAGAGAAGCTTTTGAAAAAGAAAAAATTGAATTCGCATTCCCTTCACAGACAATTTATCTGAAAAAATAGCTTTTTATATTAATTTTTATTACCTTTTTTAATATGGGAATTAGCAATTCATTAATTCGAATGTTTTTTTCGTTTATAGTAATTTTAATTTCATCTCTTCCACTTCATTTTGCAGTTAAATTTTTGAATGGAAGAACAAACATTCTAAAAACAATATTAGTTTCTTTTTTTAGTGGACTTCTTGTCAGTGCAGTTCAAAACTACTTTAGATGGTTAGGAGGACTTATAGCATTTTTATTATTAATTTGGATATATCATGAAATATTTAGATTAAAGTGGTGGAAAGCATCAATTGTATGGTTAATTCAATTAGTATTTGTTGCATTGTTTTACTTTTTAATGGCTGCACTTGCACTATCTGTGTTTGGATTAGCTGTTGTTCTTTAGATTTTATCTATTCTTTTTTAAATACTAATTTTTTCCCTTTTTGAAATGAGACTTTATAATAAACCTCAGGATAGAGATCCACACAAATTGCAAATTTTGAATCAATTGGCATCAGCATCATTTCCATGGCACGATTTGGAACATGCATTAGAGGGATTTGATATTACTCCTCTTCATCCTAATTCAGATTTTCCAGGTTATGATTGTATAACTTGGGCATTTGAGAAAGTAGATTTTGTTCCTTCTCTAGATTTCACGCATAGAAATATGATGGCAGGAAAAGTTTCAGGGTTAATTAAAAGAGCAAAACCTAAAACAGGATATCTTGCAGCTTATTACAATAAAGATCAAACAAATTCTTCAGGAGTTTTCGCTTTTGATCATATGGGTGTAGTTTTTGAAGAATTTGGTGAAACTTATGTTGATTCAAAATGGGGGAGGGGGCATATATATAGGCATCCGTTTAAGTTATTGCCTGAAGATTATGGAACCCATGTTGAGTTTTTTGAAGTTATTAATAGATAAATTTTAAATAATCCTTTTTCTCTTTAAACTTTAATGAAGCCTGAAACACTATTATTTTTATGCGCACATAATGATGATCAGCTTTTAGGAGCTGGTGGAACTATTGCCAAATATACAAAAGAAGGAAAAAAAATTATTACAGTTATTTTTTCTTTTGGAGAAATGTCTAATCCTCTTGAACAAGATATTGTAACTAGGAGAACTAGAGTGATTGAATCAAAAAGAGTATCAAAAATACTGGGTGAATCTGAATTATATTATTTAGGAATTAAAGAAGGAAAATTTAAAGAAGGAATTGAATCAAAAAAAATTCATGAAAAAATTCAAAAAATAATTAAAAGAATTAAACCAAATAAAATATTTACACATTCAGTAGATGATCCTCATCCAGATCATAAACAAGTTCATAAATTTACAATTGAATTGGCAGATATGATTAATTATAAAGGTGAAATTTATACTTACAATGTTTGGAATTATTTTTTAAATATAAAAGAAAGAAATTCACCAAGATTAGTTGTTGATATTACTCAAACATTAAAGAAAAAAGTTGAATCATTTAAACTTCATAAAAGTCAAGGATTAGCAAGAATGGCTCATATGTGGGGAATTTATGTTAACGCTATCCTTCGTGGACTTGAAAATCATGTAAAATATGCAGAAGTATTTTATAAAATAAGATGAAACCAAAAATCCTTATAGCTACAGATGGATTATTTCCTAGAATTGATGGAATTGCAGTATTTTTAGATAATATTATTCCTAAAATCTCCGATGAATTTGATATTACATTAATAGGACCAAATTCAGGACCTGTTAATTTTGACTATGATGTAAAACTTATTAGATTTAAAACTTTAAAAATCAGACTTGGAGACAATTATTATCCAAGTTGGGTAAATTTAAAAATTTTAAGTAAAGAAATAAAAAAGGCAGATGTTGTTTTTGTTCAATGTTTTGGAACGATTGGTTTATGGACAACAATTCTTGCAAAAATGCAAAAAAAACCAATCATGATTTATAATCATATGTTGGAATGGAAGGTATATGCAGACGCTCAAAAACATAAATTATTGAAAGTTCCAATTCATTTATCTGCTCATTTTTTAGCTAAAATTTTGTATAATATGTGTAAAGTAATTTTAGTAGCATCAGTAGAACAAGCAGAAATTTTTAATTTTATGGCTAGAAAAGTACAAAAAAAAGTTATTCATTTAGGAATTGATGAGAAAAAATTTAAACCAGCAGCAAGCAAAGCAGTAGCGAAACATGATATTGGAATTGAACCAACTAAATTTGTTGTTGGATATGGTGGTAGAGTTAGTTATGAAAAAGATCTTAAAACATTATATAGAGCATTTTTACGTTTTGAAAAAAAACATAAGAATGTAGTTCTTTTAATTGCAGGAGGAGGACATCCAGATCTTGAAAAATTGTTTAGTAATAAGGAAAATGTTATAATTACAGGTTTAAAAGAAAATTTAGCTCCTTATTATCAAGCAATGGATATTTATGTTTTACCTAGTTTAATTGAAACCACTTCTTTAACAACAATGGAAGCAATGGCTTCTGGAACTCCAGTTATTGTTACACCTGTAGGATTTTTAAAAGAATATATTAACGATGGACAAAATGGTCTTGTTTTTCCTAAAAAAAATTCTTATACTTTATATAACAAAATTGTTTATTTAAAAGAAAATTCAGTAATTAGAGAGAGATTAGCTCGAAATGGTCGAGACACTATTTTAAAAAATTATACTTGGGAACTTACAGCAAAAGAAATAATTAATTCAATTAATGAACTAGTGCCTCTCAAGAACAGACGTGATTTGTCCAAGTAGTTGAGCTACTTTTCTTAAATCTTTTTCAAGTTTTAAATTACTGATTTTTTCAGATTGTTCATCATGTAAAATTTCTTTAAGTTTATAACTTAGTTCTTCTAAATATGTTTGGTAATCTTCTAATTCTTTTTTTGGTAACTCTTGACCACTTTTTAGTCTTTTTTCAATCTCTTCAATATTTTCTTTTTGATGTTTTTTTAAAGAAAAAGCTCTATTACCAAGTTGTTTTAAAATTTCTTCATCAGGATAAAAAAATGATCCATGTCCAGCAGGTTTAACTCCTCCTGGTTGATGATGACCTCCGTGACCCATAGAAATATACAAATATCTTTTGTTTTAATTACTTTTTGTTATTTACAGTTTTTTTTTTTGTTTTTCTGCTTGTTTTTTAAAAATATATGAAACAAGTGCTCCTAAACCAATAATCGCCCAAAAAACTATTTCATTTATTATTCTAAAGCCTAAAAGAATTAAATTAAGAACAAGAGCTATAACAGTAATTATGCTAACTAGTTTTTTAATATTCATTTTATACTAAATAATGATTGAATTTAAATATAAATGTTTTTTCCTCTGCAAGATGAGATTAGGTTCAATAATTGAAGAACATGAAATTCAAGGCCCTGGATTGACTACCTTAATCAAACCTGTTCTTGATCCAACACTAGATGAATTTCCAAGTGATATTGGATTTGATAAATATAATGTTCCAGCCATTGCAATAGGGGACAATTGGGTAGAAGCTTTTATAATTGATAATACCCAATTAGGCGGAGGAAAAAGAACCTTAACAAGTGTTAGTACTAGGTATTACGATTCTAGTGAAGATATTAGAAAAGTGGTTGATTCTACATGTCAAGATTTTTTAATAGCTGGATATGGAAGTCAAATGGATGGAAAATCAGTTTTTTTATTTCCTTGGTCTTCTGCAGCAGAGGATCGTTTAAGTACTTATGCTAGAGTTTCAAGACAACAAGAATTACCTTATTTTGGGCAGATGAAAATATTAAGTCAAAATAGGCCTGTATTTGTTTTTCCAAATCAAAATCCTTATCAAGTAGAAGAATTGGAGGAGCCAATTACTTTTAGTTTTCGTGATACATTGAAATTGATTATGCCTTGGGGAGAAAAGTTTAGCGATGATCTTTTAAGAAGCGATGGAGTTACGAAATTAGGATTAGAATATAGTATAGGAAAAAAAAAATCATTTAGTGTTATGCCAAATGTATTTGGTCAAACCGACTTTTATGGAATTCCAGAAAATGTGTTAAATTTAACATGGACTGTTTATGGCATGCAAAAAAACGAGGAAAAACCTATAGCTTTACATTCAGAAGAAATTAGTCGTCATGACTTTCCAAATTCTAGAATGCCAAAAGGAGGTCTTTTGAAACATGCTATAACTAGAGCAAGAGAAGTTTCTGAACAGTATGTATTACCTGTCCAGACGTATCATTCAAAGGGATGATTGAATAAATTAATAATTTCCTCTTCTGTGATTGTTGTTAGGTCTTCTATTATTATTTCCTCTTCTATGAAAATTTCTTCCTCTATCATTTTCAACTCTAATTACACGTACTTGTTGAATTTCTGGAGTTTCAATGTGTTCAATGTGTACTGTTGAGTTATCTCTTAGAACTCTATCAAAATTTTCATGATCAGATGAAGAAAGTAAATTTATTGCAATTCCTTCGCTACCTGCTCTAGCAGTTCTTCCAATTCTATGAATATATTGCTTGCTTTCTTTAGGTGTGTCATAATTATAAACATGTGAAACATCTTTAATATCTAAACCTCTAGCTGCAACATCTGTGCAAACAAGAACAAAAGCATCTCCATCTTTAAAGTCATCCATTGATCTATTTCTTTTTGCTTGAGAAAGTCCACCATGGATTGCAATTGCTTTAATTCCATTTTTCTGTAAATTTTTTGCAACAAAACTTGTAGTTCTCTGAGTGTTGCAAAAGACCATAATAAGCCCAGAATGTTCATTTTTCATTAAATGAACTAGCAATGAGAATTTTAAATTCATAGGAACATCATAATATACTTGTTTAAGTAAACTAGGATCAACATATGATTCAACGGATATTTTTTTTGGATTGTTCATGTATTGTTCAGCAATTTCGTAAATATCTGTAGAAATTGTTGCTGAATAAAGTAAGGTTTGTTTATCTTGAGGACATTCACCTAAAATCTGTTTTACATCATCAATAAAACCCATATCAAGCATTCTATCAGCTTCATCCAAAACAGCTACTCTAACTTTACTTAAATCTAAAGTGCCTCTTGACAAATGATCAAGTACTCTTCCAGGTGTACCAATAACAACATCTGTTGTTGTTAAATCATCCATTTGAGGATTAATTGATACTCCACCATATATTGGAGTAATTTTAAGACCTTTATATTTTGAAAAAAGTTGCATTTCTTTTGTTATTTGTACACAAAGTTCTCTAGTTGGAGTCAAAACAATTGACTGAACTCCTTGTCCTTTTTCACAATGTTCAATTATAGCACATGAAAATGCTAGTGTTTTTCCTGATCCAGTTGCACTTCCTGCAATTAAATCATTACCTTTTAAAATAACAGGAATTGATTTTTCTTGTATTTCTGTTGGATTTTCAAATCCTTTTTCAGTTATTGTTTTAAGTATTTCTTTAGAAATACCTAACTTTTCAAATTTATTCATTTTATACTTTCCTCTTTAATTAGTATCGTTAAAAGTTAAATTATTTAAGAAAAAGTCACGTTTGATCAAGTTAATAATGAAATTGAAGACAACTGCTCTTTCTTTTTAGCCTTTGTACTAATTTTTTTTTTCTGTATCTCTCTTAGAGTTAAGAAGGTTTATTTAAAACTATGGGTCTTTTTTAACAAATTTGTATTGAATATGAAAACTCTACATTTATATAGCATGAGATAATTCTTAGAAATATTAGTACAATATCAACCTTGATTTTTACTAAGATGGTATAAAATTAAAGGAGGATCTTAAAAAATGGAAGGAACTGTAAAATTTTTTAACACAATGAAACGATTTGGTTTTATTGCAGGCGAAGACGGCAAAGAATACTTTGTACACGAATCAGGCCTAGTTGAAGGAACTTCAATCTCAGAAAACGACAAAGTAACATTTGACGTTGAAGACGGAGATAGAGGACCAAAAGCTGTTAATGTTGCATTAGCACAAGAATAATTAAGTATTATGCTTATTTTATTTCACTCAATCAATTTTAATTTTTTTATAATTTTTCTAACAAATTCTACTTAATGATAAATATTAAAAGAAATCTAGTATTCTAGAATTTATGAAAATAGTTTTAGTCAATTTGCCTTGTCATATTCCTACGGTTATGCCTTATTCACTAACTATGATGAAATGTGTCTTATCTTCAAATTTAGATGAAGAAATTGTTTGTTTGGATTTAAATTCAAAGTTTCATTATTTAGAATTTAAAGAGTATTATGAGAGGAAAAATAGAGGTGAAAATTTCTTTGATCTTTTAGAAGAGTTTGTAAACAAAACACGAGAACTTTATCCATCGATTTCAAAAAATGCAATTCTAGGAAAAACCCCTCTTCATCATGATAAAATATTAAAAGACATAATTAGCCAAAATCCAGATGTAGTTGCATTTAGTTTAACTTATAATAGTCAAATCTTTTTTGCGAATGGAATAATTGAGGAATTAGAAAAAAACAATATTAAAGTGATAATAGGTGGACCTGCAGATAATTCTAAATTACCTATTAAAGCAAAACGACTAAATAATTATGAATTGTTTTTAGATTTTTTAATTAAAAATGGTGCAAAAAAAAGAAAGGAAATATTAGATGCAGTTTTGGATTTTTCAGATTATGTTCCTAAGCACTATTTTACAAAAGATTTAATTTACCCTTTAAGGACTGCACATTCGTGTCCATATAAGCTTTGTACATTTTGCACCCATCATGGTAATAAAAAGTATAGTACCATTAGTTTAGAATTTATAAAAAAATCAATAGTAAAAAACAAAATAAAAAAAATATGTTTTATTGATGATGCATTTACAAGTATTAGACTTGAAGAGATGTCTAGAGCATTAAAAGATCTGAATATTGAATTTTGGTGTCAACTAAGACCAACAATTGATTTTGTTTCAATTTTACCTCAATTGTATAATTCAGGTTTAAGAAGTGTAGCTTGGGGTGTTGAATCTGGAAATCAAAGAATTTTAGATTTTATGAAAAAGGGAACTAAAGTTATGGATGTTGTTAAAGTATTGGAAACCGCAAAAACAGTTGGAATAAAAAATCAAATTTACATTATGTTTGGATTTCCAACTGAAACAATTGAAGAGTTTAATGAAACAATTAATTTTTTAGAAGATAATAATGAAAATATTGATTTAATTTCTGCAGCTGTTTTTGGTCTTCAAAAAGAAAGCAGAATTTATAATGACCCTAAAAAATATGAAATTGGAACTATTATAACTAAAAAGAGGACATTACTAGGTGATAAAATTGAATTTAGTGTTAATGAAGGAATAAATAAAGAGAAAATAATGAAATTAAAAAGGAAAAATATGCATTTAATTCATTCAATAAATAAAGTGCCTAAAGTAATTAATTCTTGTAAAGAACAAATACTTAATTATTCATGACTACACATTTTAGATGCATCTAATGAAACACCGTCTTTAGAATGAGTAAATTTATCTTTTTTTTCTAAAAAAACAATGATTTCATCAGCGTCCATATTATTTACACTGCAAGTATGGAATCTTGCATCTTCTCCAAATTTGTTAATTATAGCTTTTTTAAGTTCATCTTTAGAATATGATTTTTCAGATTCAATCATCATTTTCATAACTTCATGTCCATGTATTTGTTTCATATTTTCACCTATTTTTTAGGAAATGAATTTTTATTAAAAACTATTCTTTAATTAAAATGTATAATTAAATTAGTTTAATAAGAAAACAATAATTAAAAAAGATAAGAATTGTTGATGAGATAGAGAGATTATTATTTTGTTTTTTTTGTCTAGCTAGTATTGAAAGTTCATTGACGTCGAGGTCTAGAAATTTTATTTCTAAATCCTCCTTGTCCTTTGCTTTTTCTAGATCTATTTGTTCTAAATCCACCTTTTCTGTTTCTTTGCTTATGTGCACTTCTAGAGAAAGGTCCTCTTGAGTTTTGAGCTTTGTTGCTATGTTTTTTATGTTTAATAATTTCAATATTTTGTTTAATTAGTTTTTCAATATCTGAAAGATATCCACGTTCCTCAGCAGCGCAAAAACTGTATGCTCTTCCTTTTGCTCCTGCTCTTGCAGTTCTTCCAATCCTATGAACATAATTTTCGGGTTCATTAGGTAAATCAAAATTAATAACATGACTTATTTCTTCAACATCAATTCCACGAGCAGCAATATCTGTAGCAACTAAAACTCTACTTCTACCTTTTTTGAAATTAGAAAGTGCTTGAGTTCTTTGTTTTTGACTTTTGTTTCCGTGGATAGCATCTACTTTAATCCCTTGTAATGTTAATTTTTTACAAAGTTTATTGGCACGACTTTTAGTTCTTATAAAAATCAGTACTCTCTTTAGATGTTCTTGTTTTAATAAATCAATTAATACTTCTTCTTTATCCACTTGATCTACAAAGAGTACACTTTGTTCAATTAATTCAACTGTTGTTGCTTGTGGAGTTACTGCAACATGTACAGGGTCATTTAATAGTCCTCTTGTTAGAGTTTCAACTTCTTTTGACATTGTTGCTGAAAAACAAAGTGTTTGTGTATTTTTTGGAATTAAATTCATTATTTTTTTTACATCATGAATAAAACCCATATCAAGCATTCGATCTGCTTCATCAAGAACAAAAATTTCAATATATTCTAGTGAAATGTATCCTTGTTGGATTAAATCTAAAAGTCTACCAGGTGTAGCAACAAGTATGTCGATTCCACTTTTTAACGCTTTTACTTGAGATCCTTGTTTAACTCCTCCAAAAATTACTGTGTGCTCAATGTTAAGAAATTTTCCATATACCTTGCAGCTTGCACCAATTTGTGCAGCTAATTCTCTAGTTGGAGCTAAAATAAGTACTGCTGGAGCACGTCCAGGAGTTCTAATATCATCCTTTGAAAGATGTTGTAATATTGGTAAAAGAAAAGCTGCAGTTTTCCCAGTACCTGTTTGAGCAATACCCATCATATCTTTTCCTTCTAGAAGTGGAGGAATGGTTTGTTCCTGAATAGGTGTTGGAGTTGAGTATCCTTTTTCCTCAAGAGCACGAAGTAAAGGTTCTATTAATTTGAGTGATTTAAAGTGTTTTTCTGACATTCTATTAATTTAGGGTTAAGTAGTTGTATATAAGATAGATGGTTTAATTTCTGAAATATTAGAAAAAAGAACGCCGTGGGCGGGATTCTCACCAACTGGTAGCTCGGTTGACACGCTATGTGTTTCGTATTGTATACTCAAGCACATATAAAAGAAAAATGAAAAACGCCGTGGGTGGGATTTGAACCCACAATTCCGTAAGGAACAGGATTAGCAATCCTGCGCAATACCAGATTATGCGACCGCGGCATTAAAGTTTAGTTTTTTTGAATGGGACTAAGCCATTTTTGGCGCACGTCGCATATATTTGGATTCTAACCTTTGTAAAGGTTTGGATTATGCGACCGCGGCTTATGCTCTAAGAAAATCATTTTGTTTTTATATCTTTCTTTATGAAAAAATAAAAAAAAGAAATTATTTTAGCCTTTCTATAGCTAAATTATGTGCTTTAATATAGAATTCAGATAAAATATTCCAGTCTGCACTGTCTGCTAGCTTTTTAGCTTGGAGTTTGTTTTCAATTCTTTCTTGTTTATTTAGTTTAACAAAACTACTAAATACAGAATATAAATTGTCAACAATCTCATTATAAGGTTTATCTTGTCTAGGTACTATGTAAATTCCTTTAGTTTTGTTTTTTGTTTCGAATTTTTTAATATACCTTCCAAAACCTGCTAAATCTGTAGTAACAGATGCTACACCTAATGCTCCAGTTTCCATAGGGGTATAACCCCAAGGTTCATAGTATGAAGGAAATACACCTAAGTGAGACGCTGTAATAGCTTCATAATAGTTTAGATCCGAAAGACGATCTGCTCCGGTTAGATATATTGGATAAAATATAACTCTAACTTTGTCTTCTTTAGTATTATTGAGTCCATTAGCTTTAAAAGCATTTATTACAGCATCATTTTCTTCATTATAGAGATTATGTGTGCTTAGTGGAGGAAGACCTTCACGTTTTAATCTAGCACTTCTTTTTTTACTTTGTTTAACAAGTGTTTCACCTAGTAAAAAATTAACATCTATTTCTTTGTCTCCAACAATACCATAAATTACTCTATTTTTAATTTCTTCACTCATATCTTTGATTGAATCTTCAATATCTTCATAGAATGTTTTATTTTCCATGATTTCAGGTTTTATTTCTTTAACACTTGTAGGAACCCAAACAAAAGCAACAACATTTTTGCTATTTTCTTGTTTTTTTAGTTCTTGATTTAGTTTTCCAAGAGCTTCAATATAAACATCTACTCCTTTGTTTTGATATTCATATCTTCCAGCTAAGAAAAATATTAATGTATTTTCTAAGTCAAAGGAATAATATGGGAAAAAATAAAACATCAAAAATCTCTTTAATTTCCCTTTTAGAAGTTTATGTCTTATAGACGCTTCATCAAAAGTAGGAAATAAATGTGTGTCAAGACCGTTTGGAAGTAAGACATCAGGTTTTTTTCCTAGTAAATGAGTGGCTTCAATACCTGTTATTTCTGAAACAGTTGTAAAGACATCTGCAATATTTGCACAAGCTTTTTCAGTTAAGAATTTAGGTTGAACTCCATATTTATATGCTTCTGCTTTAGGGTCTAAATTTTCAAGTTGACCATATAAATCAACATTATTAGCTGCTAATGTTCTTCCTAGCATTGTGGCATGAGTAGTAAAAACAGTTCCTATTTTCACATTATTATTTTTTAAATGTAATAATGCGCCTCCAGCAAGCCATTCGTGAAATTGTGCAACTATTTTTTTTTCTGGAAGTTTTTCTTTTATTGCTTCTAAAAGAATTCCAACACAAGTACTCCATAATATAGGTTCATCAAAATCATGAAACTGGGTGTTAAGTGAATCAATTTGATGTTTTTCCCATAAACTTGCTTTGATTTGATTAATATTACTAGTATATCCAGAATAATCTATTAAAATTGCATTAGGTTCTCCTTCTATAAGCCAACTTCCAAAATAGCAATTAATGTCTAGTTTATGAAGTTTTTCAAAAGCGTCTTTTAAAAAGTCAGGGGGTGTCATCTGACTAAATTTATCTGAAATTTGCTTTCCAGGAAAATAAGGACCAATTACAAAATAATTAAATTTGTAATTATCAAGCATTTGTTGCGCTTTTGAAGTTATAACTGTGTATATTCCACCAACTTTGTTGCATGCTTCCCAAGATACTTCAAAAAAATAATTTGCTTTAGTTTTCATTTTTACCACGGCATCACAATTCTTGATAGTACAAAACCCATTAATATCCCAATAGCCATTCCGTACATAAATTCTTTAGCGAGTTCCCATTTAAAATGTTTCCATATAACGCTTCGAATTTCAGTGTCTTCTTTAGATAAAGATTTTAACATGTCTTCAATTTCGTGAATTGAATGATCAGAAGTTTCAACATCTGTGTTAGAATTTTGTTCTTCTTGTTTTTTTTCAACATTAGTTTCTGCTGTTTTTAAAACTTCTTTAACAAGTTCGTCATCCTTAGTTGTTTCTGTTTTTTTAGAAACAAAAGGTTTGCTTAAGAATTTTCTTGGTTCATTTTTTTTCTCAAGTTTAGCTATATGTTTTTCAAGAGCTTTAACAGCATCTTTTCTATTATTCGCATTTATTAGATCTGCAGCTAGTTTATCATGTTTAATAACATGCATAACCCAATCAGCAAAATAATTATGACTTTCACTAGCATAGTGACTATATTCTTCATCAGAAACTGATTCTAATTCCATAGATAAATCTTTAATACTTAGCAGTTTCTTGCTTCCTAGTACAAAAGCTTTATCCTCCGGTATCTTATCAAGATATCCCATTTTTACACCCCTTTTTTATAAGTATTTATTTACTATATGTCTTAAGATTATTACCTCTAAATCTCTTGGATTTCTTGCAATAACTAATTCATTTGCAAGATCTTCTTCATTTAAAACATGTTCACACCATGTTGCAAAATCATTTCTACTATCATTTACATGATGATTAAAAACCCAATCATTCATCATTTGAGCTGCACTAGCAAGTTCTTTTAAATTTTTGAGTGGAACTCCAGTTACAAGTATGAAATAATTTTCAGGTTTAGCATTTTTTGGTTTAATTGTTTTTTTTGTGATCCTCTTTTTTGTCATTTTTCACCCCTACAATTGATACAAAATTTAATTTTGTATCAATAAACTTGGTTTTTCTGTTATAATATGTTTGTCTTGTTTTTTTGTAATTCTAATAACTAAATCATTAAGTACGTTCATGAAACTAATGTAAGAGTCATAAGGTGTGTCATAAGGATTAAAATATTTATGAACATCTCCATCTGAAAACCATTTTGTACACATATAATAAAAATGATCCGAAGTTGTTAGCTTTCTCCAATCTTCAATAATTTTTTTGTCATTTGATTTTTTTACAGCATTTTCAATAGCATATAATTCTTTAATTGAAGCGTTTTGCATTTCATTTCCTAGCCACGCAGATAAATCTCTTTCAACATCTGCCCAAGACATTGGAACATGGACATCTAGTTCAGCGATTGGAAGATCTTTTGCAGTTTCACTAGGTGTTCTAAATTTAATATGTTTTTTAAATAATTCATCAGGCAAATGTTTCATAAAATTAAAAATTCCTGTGTCTTCCCATTGATGTTCACCAAATGTTTCATAATCCATAAAAAGATTAATTGTTTTACCCTCAGTTTTATGTACCCAAGAAACAAATTTTTCTGTTGTTAATGGGTGATCTTTCCATCCTTTATTTGAAAATCTAAATGCAATGTCATCACTTAGTTTATAATTTTTTAATAATAATTTTAGATTTTCTGTTGTTTTAGCTTTATAATTAATATTTGGTGATCTCCAACCTAAAACATGGTCCGCTCCTTCAGCTAAAATTCCATCATAACCCATGTTTTCGATATGGTGAGCTAATTCATTATTATAAATCAGTTCAGTGTTTCTAAATATCTTAGGAGTTTGATTGAAAAGTTCTTTGATTTTTTTTTTATGTAGCTCAACTTGTTCTTTAAATTCTTTTTTTGAAAATAAAAATGAAAGGCTATGATAATATGTTTCAGACAAAAATTCAACGCAGCCTGTTTTGCTTAATTCAATAAAACTTTGTAATACGTCTGGAGCATATTTTTCAAATTGATCTAAAGCAGTTCCAGTTATTGAATAGGCAATTTTGAATTTTCCTTTATGTTTTTTAATTAAATTAAGCATTAGATTATTTGTAGGTAAATAGCATTTTTTAGCTACTTTTTGCATAATTTTTGCATTTAGTGTATCATCAAAATAGTCAGTAGATTTACCAATATCAAATACTTTGTATTGTTTTAATCTAAAGGGTTGATGAACTTGAAAATAAAAACAAATAGATTTCATTTTTCTATCCCTCTAACAGTGTGATACACATCTACACATTTTTTTGCTGCTTTGTCCCATGTAATTGCTTTGATGTCTTTGTTTCCATTTTTTACTAATGATTTGTTAAGGCTACCATAGCTTACTGCTGATACTATCTTGTTAGTCATTTCGTCAACATCCCAAAAATCAACTTTTAGAGCATTGGTTAGGACTTCAGACACCCCAGAGGTGTTGGAAATTAGAACAGGTGTATTGTTCTTAAGAGCTTCTAGAGGTGTAATTCCAAAAGGCTCAGAAACAGAAGGCATAACATATAAATCCGCCATCTGGTATGCTTTGTCCACATCGTCCCCACGTAAATGACCTGTAAATAAGACATTTTTTGCTATTCCTAGTTCAGCAGCCTTATTAATCATTTTTCCATACATGTCACCAGTTCCGGCAACTATAAATTTAATATCTGATCTTATATCAAGAGCTTTTTTTGCTGCTTCCATAAAATATTCAGGTCCTTTTTGTAAAGTTAATCTTCCTAAGAATAATACAATTTTTTCATTAGAACCAAATTTTTCAGTTTTTTTAGGTTTACTATATTCAATACCATTATGAACAACTTTAATTTTCTCGTTATTAATTCCATAATGTTTTATAATCATATTTTTTGTAAATTCACTAACTGTGATAATTTTATCTGCTTCATGCATGCCTTGTCTTTCAATATCATAAACATGTTGATTTGGATTTCCTCCCGTTCTATCAAAATCAGTTGCATGAACATGAACAACAAGAGGTTTTCCAGTAGCTTTTTTAGCTTCAATTCCAGCTTTAAAAGTCATCCAATCATGGCAGTGTATAACATCAAAATCTTCAAAAAGAGCAATTATTTTAGCTTTTTTAGCATATCTATGAACTTCTGAGTACAAATCTTTTCCATATAAATCAGAATCACTAGTATTTCCAGTTATTAAACGTTTAAAACTCTCTTCATAATTTTTAATTTCTTTTGAATATTCACAATTATCCATGTAAGCAGTAAGAAGTGAGTTTACATATTGGAGTTTAATTTTTTGATTACCAATATAGAGTGTATCAGCAGGAATTATTTCAACATGGTCATGAGGTTCATTTTTTTTAGGTAGAACTAAAGTTATATCAATACCTTGTTTACTTAGACCTCTAGTTAAACCATAACAAGCAGTTCCAAGTCCTCCTTTATTATTTGGTGGGAATTCCCATCCAAACATAAGAACTTTCAATCTATTTTCACCCCACAACTTGTAATGTTAAAAGTTCTAGGAGTTTTTAGTAATTTCATAAGTTAACCCCGATATTCTTATTTCTACTCTTAACTAGGTAATGTACCAAAATTACACCTCTTTTTTCCCTAGGTAATATGTTATATATTTGCCTTTAGATATTTTGATGTTGGCTGACCTTTAAAAATGTTTCTGAATTTGTCGCATTTTTTCACACTCTTTTATTTTGAAATGGTATGTAGTTAAATCGTTATATAACTTATAAAATATAATAAGTTTATTAATTATAGAAATATTTAAATAGTATAAAATTAATTAAATATTTTATGGAGTTAGAATCAATTTTTACCGACTCAAAATGGAGAATTATAACTGAACTTTCTCATAACTCTCTTTCTCCAACTAATCTTGCAAAAAAAACAGGAACGTCTCTACCTAATATTAGTACACAGCTAAAATTGCTTGAGGCATTAGATTTTGTTGAAAAAAATAAATTAAATAATGTTGGAAAAGGGAATCCTAGAAAAATTTATTCATTAAAAAAAGAATTTGCATATGTGATTGTTGGAACAAAAAATGCTGTAGGAAAAAGAATGATTAAATTAAATTCTGATTCTAAATTTTTTTTTAGTTCATTATTAATTTCTGAACAAAAAGCCGGTTATTTGTTAGTTAAATTATTTTTCCAAGAAGAAGATCTTTTTCGAGAAACAATAACAATAGGGTTTATAGGGAAAAGTGAGGGAATATTAGAAATTTTAATAATTTCTGAGAATACTGAAAAATATCAAATATTAAACAATAAAAAGATTACTAGTGAAGGAAAAGAATATGGTATAAATGCTCATATTCATTCTAAAGATGCTTTTGTAAATGGGATAAATAACAACGACACTTATTTCAAATCAATACTTCATAAAGTGTTTATTTTATGGGATAAGGAAAACTTTATGTCAAATCTAAAAAAAGGTGGAACATGAATAAACTAGCTACAATTATAAATTCAATGGACTACAGAGACTTAAAATCTTTGCAAAGAGATTTATACGAGGGAAATATAGGAAATTTAATTAAAAAGAACATTGATAAAACAGATTCAATAAGTAAAAGAATTTGTCCAACCTGTGGAACTACTTTAAAAAAGCCACCTTATTCCCTTGAATTTGGGAGAGAAGATTTTAAGAAACGAGCGGGTTTTTGTGGTTTAGATTGTTTAAGTTTCTTTGTTACGAATTTAAATAAGGAAAAAACAATCAAGCATTAGTAAAGTATTTAAAATTAATTTTTTTCTTATTGTTATTCATAACCAGATTAAATTTTTGGGCCCATAGCTTAGTCTGGTGGAGCGCTGGTCTTATATGGCTACGCTTCGTACATTGTTACGAACACAAAGCTTTTCTAGGAAAGCCAGTGGTCGGGAGTTCAAATCTCCTTGGGCCCACTTCTTTTCTTTTTTACAAATTAACTGGTTTTAGAATTCTTATGGAGATTTGAACACACGGTCACTATCGTTCTCGTGCCACTCGTAAACTCGTTGGAATCTCCATGGGCCCTCTTTTTTTTAAATTGAAATTTTTTAGAATTATGTGTGTCTCTTTTATTTTAGTTTATATTATTACCGTATAGTGATAACAAATAGGAATATTTATAAAGAACAAGTTATTTTTAAGATTTAATGGAGATACAATTAGAAGATTTGACATTAAATTTATTTGGTGAAGAAGAGACAATTAAAGTCCCACATTATAATATGGGTGACTATGTAATTAGACCTTGGATTCAATCAGATTTTGAAGAAATTGCTTCATTTACAGATCCTTCTTTAGCTGAACAATTAGATGTTCATACCTTGGAAAGTTTATCTGAGGTGGGTTATACTTTTGAACCAGGAGCAAAAGGTGTTGTAGGATTTGTAGCTGTTGATTCACAAACAAACGAGATAATGGGATGATCATATATTAAAACTTGGCATGGTAATAATTTTACAAAACCAAAATATAAAGAAACTGAAAAAGGAGTTGTTGTTATTACGGCTCAAGAACTTATGCAAAATGCTACGAATATTGTAGAACTTGGAGGTTGGTTAGTAAAACCGGAATATAGAGGGAAAAAAATAGCTCAAGGATTAACCTATGCTTCAGTTGATTTTATTAGGCAAATGCAAGACGCAGGTTATGAGGCAGATGCAGCATTTATTACAAATGTTGGTCCATTAAGAGTTATTGATAATGATAATAGAACAGATTATGGTATGAGAATGGCTGATATGATTTCTAAAAACGGGTATGATCCATCAGATCTTACAGCACTAGCTAATCAAAGAGATGAAACAGGAGAACATCCAGTTGTTATAACAAATGAACAATTTGAAGATATATTTTCAGATCTAACAACTTCTTTGTTAGTATCTGGTAGAATGAGGTCAAGTAAATATGAATTTGGAGATCCAAGAAGCGCTACAGCTCCAGCTTATCATATTTCTGGAAAATTAATTGCAGGACATCCTTTAATGACCTATGATGAAGAAGATAGGAAAATTGGTTTAATCTCACCTATTCAATTTGAAGCTTCTAAAGAAATGCATCCAGAACATGGTGGAAATTATACCATTGCTCACTTAAGATCTACAAGCAATAGTAAATAAAATCTACCCAACCATCTTTATACTTTTTTTATGGCCTTGTCTGTTTTTCTTTTGAACTTCTTGGACAAGTTTTCTAATTAATTTTTTTGGGTCTTTTTCGTAAATAACTGTGGCATTTGTTTCTTTTTTTGCTATTTGGATGATTTCATCAATAAATCCCGAAATTCCACCCATGTTCTCTAAAATTCCCATTACTTTTCCTTCCTCAAAACCAATAGTAAATTCATTAAGTGTTCCTACAGATCCTCTTAAAAACACAACAGCATCAGAAGTTCTAATGTTTAAAATATCTCTAAACATAAATCCTTGTCCAGTATAAACAATTAGATCATATTCCTTATATGGGAGTTTCCATTTTTTAATATGTTCATCTAGATCCATAGCTGGACTAATTCCCATAACAAAACCATCTTCTTCTCTACATCCAATAGCAGCTTCGTTAGGCATTCCAGTTGTTGCACCATTAACTAAAATACAATTGTGACGAGCAATTTCTCTACCTACTTCTCTAGCTCTTTCTTTTAAAGTAATATCATTAACTTTTGCAGCACTTCCCATAACTCCAATTTTAAGTTTCATAATTCAACACCTCAATGAGATTTTTAATGAGCTGGGGGTTAATAAAAGTTGTGAAAAATGAATTTTATAAAATTAGAACACAAAGCAACTTTACCTAGTTTGGTTGAAAGAGCATATGAATCATCAAAATCAAGTGAATAGTAACTTTTATATATTAAATAGGTCTTATCTTTTCATCATGCCACAAACAGTATTTGGAGATATTGAAGAGTTTATTTTATTAATTCTAGATAATGATACGACGAACACGGCACCAACGACTTGTTAGGTGTTCATTGTTTAACTATTTTATAAAAACATTAGAAAATAAAATTTTCTAGGCTTTGAAAAACTTTGTTTTTCAAAAGATTTTTATTGTACTTAATTAAAAAATAATAATATTGAAGGTGATTATAAATGTCAAACACAAATCAATCAAAGATTAATAGTGCCAGAAAATCTAAAGATTTTCCAGGAATAAAAATTACATTACCAGATGGATCAAAAAAAGAATATAAAAAAGGTGTTAGTGGTTATGAAATCGCTAAATCGATTGGAGAAGGATTAGCAAGAGCATCATTAGCTGTTGTTGTTGATGGTGAAGTCTGGGACTTAGATAGGCCTATTGATAAAAACTGTAATTTTAAAATATTAACAGGGAAAGATCACGAAGGAAAAAAAGTAATTTGGCATACAGCTGAACATATTTTAACTCAAGCAATGTTGAATTTATATCCTGGAGTTTTAATGGCTATGGGTCCAGCAACAGACGAAGGATATTATTTTGATTTTGATTCAAATAAAAGATTTTCCAAAGAAGATTTTGAAAAAATTGAATCAGAAATGAAAAAAATTATCAAGGCAGATTTACCTATAGTTAGAAAAGAACTTTCAGTTAAAGAAGTTAGAAAACTTTTCAAGGGAAACAAGTATAAACAAGAATGGCTTGATGAAATTGAACAAAATAAAGAAAAAGCAACAATATATTACACAGGGGAAGAATTTGCAGATTTATGTGCAGGACCTCACGTTAGATCAACAAGTCAAGTTGGGTATGTTAAACTTCTAAGTATAGCTTCAGCTTATTGGAGAGGAAATTCAGAAAATGAACAACTTCAAAGGATATATGGAACAGCATTTCAAGATAAAAAAGAATTAAAAAAGCATTTGAACTTGCTTGAAGAAGCTAAAAAAAGAGATCATAGAAAAATTGGTAGAGAATTAGATATTTTTGAAATTGATGAAGATATTGGACCTGGACTTGTTATTTGGCTTCCTAAAGGAAATATAATTAAAGAAGAATTAGAAAATTGGGCTAAAGAAACTGAAGAAAAATGGGGTTATGTTAGAGTAACTACACCAATGATAACTAAAGAAGGATTGTTTCATACAAGTGAACATTTGCCTCACTATAAAGATTCAATGTTTGCACCAATGAATATTGATGGTGAAAAATATTATATTAAACCAATGAATTGCCCATTTCATCATAAAGTATTTTCAGCTAGACCTCGATCTTATAGGGATTTGCCACTTAGAGTTGCAGAGTATGGTACATGTCATAGATATGAACAAAGTGGAGCAATAACAGGCTTAATGAGGGTTAGAGGCATGCAAATGAATGATGCTCATATTTATTGTACAAAAGAGCAAGCAGTAAAAGAATTCATTGATGTTATTAGACTTCATGAATACTATTACAAAAAATTAGGTATTAAAGAGTATCAAATGGAACTAGCTTTAAGAGACCCGAGTGATGATAAATATCATGGAGAAGAAGAAATGTGGGTTGAAGCTGAAGATCTGATGAGAAAAGCAATGGAAAAATCAGGTGTAAAATATAAAGTTGAACAAGGTGGAGCAGCTTTTTATGGTCCTAAAATTGATTTTCAAATTAAATCAGTTATAGGTAGAGAATTTACAGCATCAACTAACCAAATTGATTTATTCATGCCTGGGAAATTCAATTTAAAATATGCTGGAAAAGATGGAAAAGATCATGTTCCAGTTGTAATTCATAGAGCTCCATTAGGAACTCACGAGAGATTTATTGGATTTTTAATTGAACATTTTGCTGGGAAATTCCCAATTTGGTTAAGTCCAGTTCAAGTAAGAATTATGACAATTTCTCAAAAACTAGAGAAAAAAGCTCAAAAAGTTGTTGATGAATTCAAAAAAGCAGGAATTAGAGTTGAATTAGATAATAGAGCAGAATCTATTCCAAAAAAAGTTAGAGAAGCTCAACTTCAAAAAATTCCTATAATGCTTACTATTGGAGATAAAGAAATTGAAAACAATACTGTTGCATTAAGAACTTTAGATGGACAAGTTAAGTTTGGAGTTAAAGTAGAAAAATTAATTAAGAAACTTAGAGAAAATATTGATGATAAAGAACTTAAGTTTAAATTCTAATTTTTTCTTTTTAATCTTTTTCTTATTTATTTATATATTACTTGTTTCTACTTAGGAGAATGATTGGATTTTGGCATGGACATGAAATGTATACTCATCTTGCAATTAAAGTAGATAGAAATATTGGATTACCTCAAAAATTTGAATATCAGAATAGATTTTATCTTGCTAGGGAACTTTCTGAAAAAAGATTAAGTGTTCTCATTCCTGTACATAGTCAATCAAAAGCACATGCTAGAAAGGGAATTGTGGATGTAAATGAATACAATTTAATCAAACTTTCAGATCTTGTTGAAGGAACAGAGTTTAATTTACCCACAACTAGTAATCCACCAGTATGGGCTACTGTGGATGATTTTTTAACAGATAATTTTGGATTAAAAGTAAAAGATTATGGAGCATACCATAATAATTTAGTTCCTATTTAAGATCAAGTCTTCATCTTGAACATAATCAAGTCCATGTTTTAGGGCTAAGTAAGCTTTTTGTAATTCTTTTCCTAAATATGCATAATGATCTGTTTTTGCTAAAAGATTTTTTTCACAGACAATTTTGTAAATATCTTGTGGAGTTTTTCCACTAATTACAATTTCAATTACATTATCTTTTTTACAAAAACCTAGTTCAATTAAGTTTAATTCTTTATTTGGTCTAATTAGAAGATAACCAAATTTATCTAAAACTAGATCTTTTATTGGATGATATTCACCTCTAATTTCAATACAATTAGGGCTTTTAGTTGCGTTTATTTTTTCCATTTTTTATCACCTTTGCTCGAAGGACATTAGGTATTCCGGCTTTATGTCACGCGACAGAACAGTAAAATTGCGTGACAACTATCAAGTTTTTATCAAACTTGATATTAACGGTTGCGGCACAGCCCAGGAATTACACCTGGATTCCCAATAAATAAAACTAATGTGGGATGTTTTTTAAACTTTGTGATAGTAAAAGCTAAACTACAAATTATAACAAATACTACAATTACTAAATTAAGGAAAATTATTTAAATATCAGTATACTACTATCTATACTATTAACAGTTTAAACTGTTTAAGCACTAAAAATATTTTGCATTTTTACGTGTTATTCGGGGGGATAAACATGGTAATCCTATATGATAGGTTTAATTTGCCAGAAGATGTATTTGAAGTCATTTTTGCTACTAAACAACAAAAGATTGTCGCTAAACTTCTAATTAGATATATGAAAGAAAATGGTAATCAAATCAGTAAAACTGAAATGTCACTGTTTGCAACTAGATTGCATGATGGAGAACTAATTGCTGAAATTGATGAACCCCCTTATCAAGGCAAAAAAGTAAAAATTTCTTATAATAAGAGACAATTCTATGATAGAATTCTAACTCCAATGAAAAGCATGGGTCTTGTTGATTATGATCTTTACGGAAAAGTGTATAAAATTTCTGAAAAATTCAATAAAGATATGATGAGAATTGGTTTAATGTGGCTTCAAGAAGTACAAAAACCTGTTGAAAAATTAAATTTAAAAAAATAAATAAAATTAACCTAAATAATTTAGTCTTTTTTGATCTACTTCGTTTTTAGCTAAAGAACTTTGTTTAAGAATAGATTTAAACTTACTTTCAAATTTTTCAGCTTGTTTAAGAAGTGGTTTATAATCAACTTTTAATCCTAAATAATTGTCAAGTGCTTTAATTATGTTTGAAGCTGCTTTGCTATCAGGCATATCTGATCTTGTTTCAGCAAATAAACATGTTAAAGGTGTTTTAGTTCTTAACATTAATGCTCCTGAAACTCCAACAATAATTGATTCTTTTAATGGAATTAATCCTTGCTTTTTTAGAAGTTCTTTTTTCTTTTCTTTATTTGAATAAAAAAAGACTTTTTCAGATTTAGTTACTTGAGGACTAGATACTCCTTCTAGACTAAGAATTTCTGTTGCTTGGAGATTTTTAGCCATTTTCATTATAGCTTGAGCAAGTTGCCATTCAAGTCCATTTGAATTAAGAATGGTGTGTAAAATTACTAAATTGTATTTTTTATTATAAAAAACACCCATAGGATCAACTAATTTTTCATTATGGATTGCAACAGTTGCTGGTAATTCTTCATAATGAAATGAACCAATTTTTTCAGCTTGTAAATGTTCAATTAAAAATTCAGTTGTTATAGTTCCAATTAACCCAAATCCAGGAAAACCGTCAATAATTTTCACTTTAGTAGGTTTTTTTGTAAGTTTAATATCCATTAAAACACCTCAAATAAAATTAGAATAAATACATTATATAAATTTTTGGTAAATAAAATAAAAAGAAAAAATTAAGCTGCGCCACCATATATTTGAACAAGACTACTAGCTGGAACATGATCTGCGCTATAATCTTGATTAAATCTTTCATGATAATCTACAACTTTTCCTAAATGCGGTCTTAAACCTTTCATTTTTTCAATTAGAGATTTAATGTCACTGCTATATCCTGGACTAGGATCTTGTCCTGTTTCTATCCAACCGTTAGCGTCTCTAATAGCAGATTTTCCAATTCTTTGTGGGATTCCAGGCAATATTTTTGAAACTGATCCCGGAATTATTCCATCAACTAATGTAGTTATTCCAGCAATATCTCCAACAGTTCTAACTTGTCGAATTAAATCATCTAATTGATATGTGAATTGACCTTTTAGATCTCTACTATAAAGACCTGACCATTGTCCCATCATGTCATCAACTACTTTATGAACAGCGTAAGTAGCTAAGTAAGCAGGAAGAAGTACAGTTCTGCCTGCAAATTTCATTGTTATTTTTCCTAGACCACCAGGTTTTTTATTTGCTATTCCTAAAATTACATGTTCAATTTGACCTAAAACATAATCTGCACCATATAATACTGAATATTTTTCATCAACAAGATGGTCAACATATGTTAAAAATTCGTCTCCTCTTCCAGCGTTAACGGCTTTTTCTTGTAAACTTACACCTTGTTTATCAGTGTATGATAAAATTTTTTGTCTAAGATCTTCTTTAAATGCGTCTAGAGGTACTTTATTAATAATATTTCTAATTTGAGGGACTGCTTTTAAAATTGCTTCTAAATCTGCTCGTTTTGGATCGATTTTTGGCTGCATTTTTTTGACCTCCTATATTGACTGAATTTAACAATTAATTTCCTTTAATTGCTTCTTTAACATTATGTACTAATTCACCATATGTTAATACTGCATATAATTTAGTTTCTTTAGTAACTGGAACAAAAAATGATTTATGTTCAATCATTTTTTCATAAATGTCACCTAGATCATCATTACAGTCACATATAAGATATAATTCATTCATTATATCTTTAGCAGTTATTTTATTAGGATCATTGTTTTCTGCAACAATTTTATTATTAATGTCTGTAGTTGAAATTATTCCTACAGGAGACTTCTTCTCGTCTATAATTATGATTCTTCTTTGCTTATTTTCTTTAAGAGTTTTTGCTACATTAACTATTGTTTCATCTACATTACAATTAAGTGCTTTTAGGAGGGTACAATTTTCTACTTTCATATATTATAATAGTAGTTTTAGATTTATAAAGTTAATTAAAAAAATAGAAAATAAAAAGAAAAAATTATATTGTTGAATATGGTTTATTTCCTGCGCCTGTTGGATTGTAATCACCTTCGTCATAATGTTTAGTTATCTGAGCAATAAGGTTTTCAATTTTTCCAATATGTCCACGAATAACATCAAGTGCACTAACTAGATCAAGAATTAATTGCAATACTTTTTTAGTTAAGGCTGCAAATTTTGTTTCAAGAGTTTGAGTACCTTTACTTGGTGCATATAGTTTTTTTAATGCCTCAAGTCTTTCAGATGGTGCAGTATCTCGGTAAGCATTTCTTAACTTTTTTTCAACATCTTCACAATTTCCAACAAGTATGTTAATATTTTTTTGATAAACTTTAGCTAAACCAGCATAACCTGTTTGATATGAAAAAATTTGTTGAAATTCTCTTTTGAAATCTCTTAGCTGTTTTTCTAATTCCATGAATCCATCAAGTTGTAGATCCATGAATTCTGGGTCTAACATTAGCTTTTTAATTTCTTTTCTAACAGGTTTTCTCCAAGCTGGAATCAATTTGCTCCAGAGTAATTCAGATTTACCCCAATCTCCAAGCATTAATTTTTTTCTGACAGTTACACTTTTCTTTTTTTTATGTAACTTATCGAGTTTATCTCCAACTTCAATGTTAAATTTTTTCATATGTTTATGTGCAGCATCAATTTCTTTGAAAAGTTTACTTTCTTTTCTAACATTTCTTCTTATAAAGATTAATGTATAAGGAAGTGTTCCAGAAGCTTTTTGCAAAAAATTGTGTACTTCTTCAATTGAAGCTTCAGCGTTTCTTTCTTCAGCGGGATTCAATAAATGTTTTTGATTGATTGCATCTAATGCAGTTTCTAGTTTTTTTAATTGTTCTTCAGTTTCGCCTTCTTTAACTCCGGCTCTTTGAAGTGCTCTTTGTTGATCTGCAAAAATATATGTTAATTTTGCTAATCTATCTGCGACTTTTTTTAATTCGTCACCCATATGTTCTTCTAATACTTCAATATTTTTTTTGAATTCATCATCTGCTTGTGTCATTCTAGCCTCCGTTTGTAATAAATTTAAATCTTTATCAAGTACGTTTACATGTGTTTGAACAGCATCAGGATTTAAACCTGCAGCTTTAAGTTCATTTTTCCAATTTGGATTTGTTCTTAAAAGTTCTCTAAATGTCTCTACTACTTCTGGAGATCTAGGAGTATTTAAAATTAAATCCATCATCCCTTGTGGTGTTGCGTTAGCCATTTTTCTTTTGTGATTCTGCCCATTGATTAAACATTTGTATAAATTGTACTTTTCCTTCTGGTGTTAATGAATTAAAATAAGAAAAAATTTCATTTGCGTCTTTATTAGTGCTTTCTTTTTTATTTTCATCGTTTTCAGGTGTTCCATCTTTAGGATCTCCTTCTTTAGGTTTCATACCTTTGTCTTCACCAATTCCAAATAATCCACCTAAACCACTTTGTATAGCTCTACCTGCATCACCACTGTGAGACATTTCAGCTCTTCCTTGGTTGACTGCTTTCATGATGGCATGTATTCCACCCATGGTTAACAATATCCAAGAAACCATTCGGAGTATCGTTGAAATGGTAAGCATAAGATTTGTTTGGAACCATTGATGAAGTATTTCAAATAAATATGAGAGTACAAACATTAAAATTGCTAATCTAAATGGGTTAACAACATTTTTTAATTCTTCTTGACCACCTGAAATTGCATCGATTACCCAAATAACAAGTAAACCAATAACAACAGGGAAAAATTTAACAATTCTAAAACCTAAAGAATATTCTCCTGAAATCATAGCTATTGCAAGCATAAATCCTAAACCTTTACCCCATTTTTCAGCTCCATCTCCCCATTTATCTTTTAATTGATGGGGTACAAATTTAACAAATATCCAAATGTAAATTATTAAATCAATAACTAGAGACACAGTGTCATCCTTCATATAGGATTCAATAAGTCCGGCAATAGGTTCAGCAAACGTTGCAAAATCATCAGCATAGTTTTGGGCAAATGCTATACTTAATGTTAAAAGAAATACAATAGTAACTAAAACAATCCTGCTTTTATTCATTTCAATAGGTACAATTAATAAAAGAGATATATATAAATTTTTCCTCCACATATAGAGAAATCTTTATATAGTATATTATTCTAAGCAAAAACTATGGAACATACTAGAACTAAGCAAAAACACGGTTCACACGGATTTCATTTACCTTCCCAATTTTTATTAGGTTTAATTTTTTTTTTAACTGGTGGATTGTTATTACTAAAGAAAATTGGTTTGAACTATTTGCCTTATATTCCTGAATCAGTTTTAGTTTATATTTGTGCTTTAGGAAGTTTTTTAGGTGGAATGTATTTAGTTGTTCATAAAATCTGGAGACCAAGAATTTACGTATAAAATGGCTGAGATACCTGGACCAGTTTGGGTCGGTGTAGGATTATTTGTAGGAGGTTTTTCTCTTTATTTAGGCTTTATTAAACCAATACCTTCAGCTCCTTTTTTCCAATTAATGAGTGTTGTTGGACTAGGAATGATTGTTTATGGTTTTATTAAAATTAAATTTCCAACAAGATCTAAACAAGATCTTTTAGATGAAATGGGTCATAGAAGAGCAAAAAGAGGCGTTAGAGATGTAGAGATTGATATTGATGATTTTAGAAATAATCCTCAAAAAAGAAGAGAGGCTATGAATAATCAAAATTTTCAAAATAGAAATCAAATGCCTAATTCCGGAGCAGTTAATCAAACACATCAACAACATCTAGGACAACATCATCAGACTCATCATAATGCACAGCATAGACCTCAAAAGCCAATTCTTCCTCATGGTGATAATCAAAAAACTCAAGTTCCAACACATAATCAAATGAATCAGAAAAAAACAAGTTTTTTTAAGAGAGCAAAATCTGGTGGATTTTGTTCAGAGTGTGGTTCACCGCTTTTAGCAAAGCATAAGTTTTGTCCAGTTTGTGGCGGTAGGACTTAGAGTTATTATATTCCTGTAATTAGTCCACTTTTTGATAAATTTTTAGTATGACCCTTGATTTTTTTTGAGAGACTACTTAAATCTAGTGATAAGAGTTCATATTGAGCATCATATCCATGTTCTGTGGTTTTTAAGATTGGCATTCTATATACTACTTCGATTATGGTTTCAGGTCTTTGCTGAAATGCTGTAGTTGAATTTCTTAACCATCTAAGGATTGCAAATTCATTTTCTGTTAAATTAAATTCTTCTCCATCAGATTTTCTAAATCCTTGACCTGTATCATTGTAAACACAATGATCATCTTCAAAAACATGAGGTAAATGAGGTAAATAAAAATGAGTATCTGTTTCTTTTAATTCAGAGGGCTTTTCTTTTCCTCCATCTCCGTAGCGAATTCTAGGAATTAATCTATGTCTAATATTTCTTATACCTTTTAAATCATTATCCTCAAGTTCTGTTAATTCTTCTCTGCTAATATAGCCTTTAATTAGAATTCTTTTAATTTGTTCTCCTTCAGTTTGACTAATTTCATCTCCTGAATATGTGCCTGGGAGAAAATACGTACCATGACAACTTTGTCCTGAAGCAGTTCTATGAAGTTGTACTTTTTCAGGATCTAAAATGAATTTTTTAACTTTTGCTTTTGCTATTTTTACTCCATCACGTTTAAAATTGTCTAGAATTTGTCCAAGCCCAATTCTATTGATGGCAGATACATAGTTATTTACTTCATCAGGGTTTTTTTGGAGAAGATATTCTAAATCTGTTTTTGCAACATTTCTATGTCTTGCAACAAAATCCAAAAAAAGACCTGTGCTTTTATCTACTTCAAGGAATTTTTTACCCTTACGATCTTCAATAACATATCTTCCAGCTTCAAATAGATGTATTGTGATAGGATGGCCAGTTATTTTTGTTGATCTATTTTTCCAAAATTAACTCAAAAAGTTGAATTCTTCTTGGTTAATAACTGAAATTAAAGTTTCAAGATAAGAGAGTGATCCAGTATGATCTAATGCAAAATAATCTCCGACTTCTAATCCAGGAAGACTTAATTGTCCTTCTACGGGAACGGTTTCAATATGTCCAGTTGCTCTTGAAGATAATGACATTACTGTCCAGTGGCAAATACTAATATATAAAGGTTCGTAGAGTTTTAGCTATCCACTATTATAGTATAAAAAGCATAATTATTTATTACTCCTAAAATTCCAAACTTGGATGTTTGAGTTTATAAAGAAACCATCCACAGATAAACAAATTTATACTGTTTTACATCCATTTTTAAAAAATTGGTTTGAAACTAAATTTGGTAGTTTTTCTGCACCTCAAAAGTATGGTATTTTGCCTATTCATAATAAAGATAACACTTTAATTTTTGCTCCAACAGGAACAGGAAAAACCCTAACAGCATTTACTTCAGTTATTAATGAACTAACAATTCTTGCAGATAAAGGAGAGCTAGAAGATAGGGTTTATTGTGTTTATATTTCTCCTCTAAAAGCATTATCTAGGGACATTAAAGTTAATTTAACTGATCCACTTTCTAGCATAAAAGAAATAGCTAAGAAAAAGAATAAAAAGATTAATATTCGAGTTGCAACAAGAACTGGGGACACAACAACCTCTCAAAAATCTGGAATGTTAAAAAATCCACCTCATATTTTAATTACTACACCTGAATCATTAGGAATAGTTATTACATCAAAAAAATTTAGAGATCATTTAAAAAATATTGATTGGGTAATAATTGATGAAATTCATTCTCTTGCATCTTCAAAAAGAGGAGTTCATCTAACATTATCTTTAGAAAGATTACAAAATCTAACTAATTTTACAAGGATTGGACTTTCAGCAACTGTTTCACCACTTGAAGAAGTTGCCAAATTTTTAGTTGGGAAAAATAAAGGAGAATATAGACCTTGTAAAATAATTGATACACAATTTATTAAAAAAATGGATTTAAAAGTTTTAAGTCCTGTTCCTGATATTATTAATACAACGCATGATAAATTGTATGAAAAGATGTATTATTTGATTGATGATTTAATTCAAGCTCATAAAACAACACTAATTTTTACTAATACAAGAGCAGCTACAGAAAGAGTTGTTCATACACTTAAAAATAGATTTCCTAAAAATTACACAGAGAAAATTGGTGAAGAAGATTCTAAATCTTTAATTGGAGCACATCATGGATCACTTTCTGCTGGCCATCGAGTTAGAATAGAAAATATGCTTAAAGAAGGAAAACTTAAAGCAATTGTTTCCTCAACATCACTTGAATTAGGTATTGATATTGGAGACATAGATTTAGTTATTCTTCTAGGAAGTCCTAAATCAGTTGCTAGAGCTCTTCAAAGAATTGGAAGATCAGGTCACGGGTTACATGAAACAGCTAAAGGAAGAATAATTGTGTTAGATAGAGATGATTTAGTTGAATGTTCAGTTTTACTAAAATCTGCTATTGAAAAAAAAATAGATAAAGTATCAATTCCAAAAAATTGTTTAGATGTTTTAGCTCAGCAAATTTATGGTATAGCTATTGAGGATATTTATCATATTGATACGATTTATGAAACAATTAAAAGAAGTTATAATTATGAAAATTTAACTAGAGAAGATTTTGATTCTATAATTGATTATTTGAAAGGAGAACATGTGAGTTTAGAAGATAGACATGTTTATGCAAAAATATGGATAGATGAAGAAACAGGAAATGTGGGAAGACGAGGAAGACTTGCAAGAATGATTTATATGACTAATATAGGAACAATTCCTGATGAAGCATATGTCGTTGTAAAACTAGGAGAAGAGGTTGTAGGAAAAATTGATGAAGGATTTTTAGAGAAATTAAAACGAGGAGATGTTTTTGTTTTAGGAGGAGAAACTTATGAATTTTTATATAGTCGTGGAATGACGGCTTCAGTTAAAACAAGCGCAGGAAGACCACCAACAGTTCCTAGTTGGGTAAGTGAGATGCTTCCACTAAGTTTTGATTTGGCAGTAGATATTCAAAAATTTAGAAGACTTTTAGAAGAACAATTTATAGCAAATAAAAAAAAGGATCAAATTTTAAAATTTATTAACAATTATTTGCATGTTGATAAATATGGAGCTAATTCTATTTATGAATATTTTAGTGAACAGTATTTGTATACTCAAATTCCAAGTGATAAAAAGTTAGTTATTGAACATTTTAAGGAAGATAGAACAAAATATGTTGTTTTTCATTCATTATATGGACGAAGAGTTAATGACGTGTTATCTCGAGCAATGGCATATGCAATAGCTATGAAACAAAAACAAGATGTTGAAATAACAATTTCAGATAATGGGTTTATGCTTTCATATAGAGGATCACTTAACACAATTAAAGCCCTAAACACAATAAAAGGAACAGATCTAAGAAGATTAATGAAAGTTGCACTAGATAAAACAGAGGTTCTACGAAGAAGATTTAGACATTGTGCATTTAGAAGTTTAATGATTCTAAGAAATTATAAGGGTAGAAAAAAAACTGTAGGAAAACAACAAGTAAGTTCAATGATTTTATTAAAAGCAGTTGAAAGAATTTCTAAAGATTTTCCAATTTTACGAGAAGCTAGAAGAGAAGTATTAGAAGATCTTATGGATATAAAAAATGCAAAATTAATTTTAGATAATATTGAAAATAAAAAAATTAAAACTATTGAGACTTACAAAGATTTTCCTTCTCCTTTTGCTTTTCACTTAGTAATGCAAGGTTACTCTGATATTTTTAAAATTGAGGATAAAATGCAGTTTTTAAAGAGGATGCATGAAAAAGTAAAGAATAAAATTAAAGATCCTAAAGAAAAAGCTCAATTAAATTATCATGAACTTTGGATTGAAATGGAAGAAGGAAAATCTAAAGAAAAAGAAGCACTCATGCAAGAGATTAAAGATATTGCAGATAATTTAAACATTGAATCATATCTTAAATTAGCAATTAAAAATATGGTTGATGGTATTGAAGTAGAGCAAGAATTGATTGAAGAATTAGAGAAAAGAAAAAATGAGTTTCAATTAATTTTTCCTTCTAAACTTAAAAAATTTGTTTTTAAATATGTAGATGATCATTTTTTAACTAATATACTGAATAAACAATGGGAATCTGCATACAAAAAGGTTAAGTTTGACACAGATATATTTTATGAAGGAAAACAAATTATTGCAGGAAAAAGAAAATATGTTTCAAAGAAATTTAGAGACTGGTTATCTGTTTTACTCAGCGGAGCTGTTCCATATGCCTGGAAAAATGAGATTATTAAGTTTTTGATGCGCGCACAACTTGAAATATAGTTTTTTTGATCATAATTCTCAAGTAATTTTAAATATCACTCCTTCTTCCTTGACTTACATGCACATACTAAAAACAGATTATAATGGAAATCCTAATATTGGTTTATTTTGTTATGCTACAGATAAGTATTGTTTAGTACCTGTTAGTATGCAAGAAAAAGAAGTTGAAAAAATTAAAGAAGCACTTGATGTTCCTGCACATAGAATTAAAGTAGCAGGTACTGATTTATTAGGTGTTTTTTTTAGTGGAAATGAAGAAATCTTATTTGTTCCTAAAATTATGTTTGATAAAGAACTTAAAGTTTTAGATGAATTAAAAATAAAGTATCAAGTAATTGATTCAGATTTAACAGCACTAGGAAATAATATGGTTGTTGCTAATGATTCTTGTATTTTAAATCCTGATTTTGAAGATAATGTTATAAAAAAAATAAGTAAAATTTTTAAAACAAAAAAAGGTCAAATTTCAGGTCTTAATATTGTTGGATCCTTAGCAAAAGGAAATAAAACACATATGGTTGTAAGTTCAGAAATTGAAGAATCTGAATTGAAATTTTTAAAAGATAATTTGAAACTTGAAATTACAAAAGCAACTGTTAATTTTGGTTCACCTTATGTTAGTTCAGGAATAGTATGTAATTCAAATGGATTTTTGGTTGGTGATCTTTCAGGAGGTCCTGAAATTCATAATGTTGATATTGGACTTGGTTTTTTGGAGGAATAAGATATGCAACAGATATGTAATTTGGCAAATCAATTCCTCTCGCAAAGTAGCTTGGAGGAGTAAAAAATGATTAAAGTTTTTAGTGGGAGTGCACATCCAAAATTTGCAAAAAAGGTTTGTGAATATTTAAATTCAGAAGTTTCAGATATGACAATAAAAAAATTTAAAGATTCTGAAATCTATGTTAAAAGCAATGTTCCTGTAAGAGGAGATGATGTATTTTTAATTCAACCTACATGTAAACCAACAAATGAAAATCTAATGGAACTTTTAATTATGATTGATGCTATGAAAAGAAGTTCAGTTAAAAGAATTAATTGTGTTATTCCATATTATGGTTATTCTAGACAAGATAGAAGAATTTCAGCTAGAGAACCTATAACTGCTAAACTTGTTGCAAATTTGCTAACTAAAGCAGGAGCGAATAGAATTATTACTGTAGATTTGCATAGTCCTCAATTAGTTGGATTTTTTGATATTGACGTTGATCATTTTGAAGCATATCCACTATTTGCTAAATATTTTAAAGACAAAAATTTAAAAGATGTTGTAGCAGTTGCTTCTGATTCAGGGTTTGTAAAAAAAACTAGGAAATTTGCAAAATTATTAGAAGCACCTTTAGCAATAATTGATAAGAGAAGACCTAAACATAATGTAGCTGAAGTAGTTAATGTTATTGGAGACATTAAAGGAAAAACTTGTATTTTATTAGATGATATGATTGATACAGGTGGAACAATTGCTGCAGGAGCAAATGCTTTAATTCAAAATGGTGCAAAAGAAGTTTATATTGCAGCTACTCATGGTCTTTTAAATGGGGATGCAATATCAAAGTTAAATAATTGTAAAGCTAAAGAGATTGTTTTAACAGATACTGTACCAATTCCTGAAAACAAACGTATTGATAAATTAAAAATATTGTCTTTAGCAGAACTAATGGCTCAAGTAATAGAAAGAATACATGGCCACAAATCTTTAGGAGAACTATTCTCTTGGGAGGAATAATAAATGTCAAAGCAAAAAAATGAAGATAACCAAGAGTTGATGATAGAACTTAAAACACTTGATGAAGAATTAAAAAAATTAAATACACATTTGGAAAACATGGATAATCAAATGGGCGAATTAGAAATTTCTAAACAAATCATCAATAAATTTTCTGAATTAAATAAGGGAGATGAACTAAGAGTCCCATTAACTTCTGGAATTTATGTAAAAGCTCAAATTCTTGATACAAAAAATTTAATGATTAATGTAGGATCAAATATTACAGTAGAAAAAACTCCAAAACAAGTTACAAAAATATTAGATGGGCAATTAACTGAATTATCTAAATATAGGGACCAGTTAGTAGGTCAAATGAAGGTATTAATAAATAGAATTGAAGAGATTCAAAGCGGTTTTGAGGCATAAATTTTTTAAATATGATTTGATTAAGGTGTTAATATGAAACTAAAAAATGTATCGTCAAATTTGTGGAACATTAAAAAAAATGTTATGGTTAAAGATGTTATGTCAACTAAGGTTTATAGTTTAGAAAAAACATCACCCGTTCAAAAAGCAATTGATATGATGGGTAATGAATCAATTAGCGCGATTGTTATTAGTGATGATAAAAAGCCAATAGGAATAGTAACTGAAAGAGATTTAATAAAAAAAGTTATGCTTCCTAAAAAGGATCCAAAAAAAATGAAAATTGGATCAATTATGAGTGAAAATCCAAAAAAAATTAGCCCAAATGCAACAATGTTAATGGCGTCAAATTATATGAAAAGAACTAATGTAAGAAAACTTGTTGTTGTAGATGATTCTGGAAAATTAGTTGGTATGCTTTCTCAAACAGATATTATTCAAAGCATGAATGAAATATATGAATCATACAAGTCTTTGCTCTGGAACCCATGGTATCCACTGTGGATAGTTTTTGTAATATTAATATTATATTTATTTACATTTATACTTAGAATTTACATAAAATGAGTGCTGTAGTTAGAAAAAACAGAAAAAAGGAAGATACACCTATCCAAAAAATCTTAAAATCAAAGATTTTTCAAGGGATTGTAGGTTTAATTGTAATTATATTGATATTTAGATTTGCTAAAAAAACTGCACTGTTTGTAATTTTTGCAGTATTAACATATCAAATAGTTTATTATCAAAAATTATATCATTTACCTATTGATCTTAGTCCACTGTTCTTTTTGGAATGTGTTATTACAAAGTATTATGGACTTTCTTATACTCTATTGTTTGTTTTAATAGCTTATCTTGTGCCTAAAGCAATGGTAGGAGGTCTAGGGAATTGGATTTCTTATGTTTTTATTTCTATAGGTATAATGGGAACATTGCCATTTATTTTAATTCCAGGATTTGATTTAATGACAGGAGGATTACTTGGTTGTTTAATATTATATTTAGGAGCTGCAATTTTTCAATCAATAGGTTTAGGAAAAAATTTCATTATTTGTCTATCTGATGGTATAGGAAACATATTACCAAATATTGTTTGGTTTTTAATTTTTAGTGATGTAATTACTTGGGTTTTTTAAAATTAAAATTAAATTTTTTTAATATTTTTCTAGATTAATTCAAGTTTCTTTAGAATTTTATTTTTGTCAAATTCTTCCAAATCTTCGTATGTTTGTCCTACACCTAGGTAAAGAATGGGTTTGCCTGTAACGTAAGAAACAGAAATAGCTGCGCCTCCTTTTTCATCTGTGTCAGCTTTAGAAAGAATTATTCCATCTATTCCAATTTGTTCATTAAATAATTTTACTTGTTCAACAACATCATTTCCTGCTAGACTTTCTCCAATAAATATTTTTAAATGAGGTTTAGCAACTCTATTGATTTTTTCAAGTTCTTGCATAAGATTTTTGTTTGAGTGAAGTCTCCCTGCAGTGTCAATTAAAACAACATCAATATCTTTTGCTTTTGCATGAGAAATTGTATCAAATGCTACCGCAGCAGGATCTGCTCCATAATCATGTTTGATAATTTTTACTCCTAATTTATCTGTATGTTCTTGTAATTGTTGAATTGCAGCAGCTCTAAAAGTATCACATGCGCCTACAACACAAGTTTTGTTATTTTTTTTAAGTAAATGAATAAATTTTGCAAGAGTAGTTGTTTTTCCTGCTCCATTAATGCCTACAAACATTATGACATAAGGTTTATGTTTTTTTGATTCTTCTAAAATATTAATACTTGGAACATCAAATAACTCTAAAATTGAAATAGTTAAAGTTTGAATTATTCTATTTTCAATTTCTTTTCTAGAAACTTTATTTTCAACTAATTCTTTTTTTAAATCTTGTTTTATTTTTTCTATAACTTCAATGGCAACATTATTTTCAAGAAGAGTTACTTCTAAATCCCAAAAAATTTCTTCGAATTTTTTGTCAGATAAAGATACTTTAGTTACAGTTTCAGTTATTTTTTCAAAAAATGTTTTATCTAAAACTTTTTTAGGTTTTGAATCATCATCAGAAACGTTTGTTTCTGAGATTTTCTTTTCTTTTTCTTCTACAACTATTTTATTAATCTCAGGCTGAATTTCTATTTCTTCTTTAGGTTTTTTCTTGAAAATATCAAATATGCTTTTTTTTAATTTGTTAGACATAATGTATTCCCAACCAGGTTGCCATTTTTTTTCTTTTCTCCAGTCAGATTCAATAGCTTGTTCCCATGATTTGTTACTGAGTAAAACTTCAATAGCTAGTTGGGTATATTTATGAGCTATAATTGCAATATGTTTTCCTTTATATTTTTCATAGCATTCATTTAGAAAATCTTTAATTCTTTTTTCAACATCCTTATATGATTCTCCATTAGGATACTTATTTTTGATACCATCTAATTCAGGTTTTTGATCAAAGATATCTTTATGAGTTAGTCCAGTTAAATCTCCAAAATCACATTCTCTTAATCTTTCATCATAAATAATATTGGAGTTAGGAAAAATAATTTTAGTAGTTTCTTTTGCTCTATTTAAATCAGAACAAAAGATATAGTCAAAATTATATTCAATTTGATTTTTAAGTTCTTCAGCTTGTTTTTTGCCTAGATTAGATAATCCAACTTGATTTTGTCCAGAAAATTTATCTTGTTCATTATCATTAGTTGTTGAATGTACAAAATAAGTTATTAACAATTCTTCTTCATTGATTTCCTTTTTTCTAAGTTTTTTTTCTTTTGTATTTTTTTGAGAAATTGAAATTTTTTCTTTAGTTTGAGTAGGTTCTTTTTTGATTTCTTTTCTTTTTTCTTCTATTTTTTTTCCTTTGGTCTCTTCTTTTACTTCTTCCTTATCGGAAATAGGTTTAGGTTTAGGATCATCATTAGAAATTTTAGTTTTTGAGATTTTATTAGGTTTTTCTTTGATTTCTTTTTTAACAACAACTTCTTCTTTTATTTCTTCAACTACGTCTGCTTCTTCACCTGTTTTTTTTGTTATTTTTTCAACAGCTTCTTTTAATTTCTTTTTTAAAAACCCAAACATGGTTGTTTGAAGAGAATAAATGTTTATAAATTTTTGTAAACAGTGAGTTTATTAAAAAATTATTTAAACACAAAGGATTCAAGAATAATTAATGAAAAAAGGGGTATCTCAAATAGATTGGATTGTAAGCTTAGCTCTTTTTTTAATGTATATAACTTGGTTTTTTGTTTTTATTAGCCCACAAGTTAATTTTCAAGATAATCAAGATTCAACAATTACTTATCTTAAAGATGATTTTTTTAATGAATTTAAATGGCAGCTTAAAAAAACTCCAATTTTTGTTGAATCAAATCATACTGGAATGGTTCCAGTAATTATGGAAAATGTTTTTTTATCAGATAATTTAAGATTTGCAGATGATACTAATCATATTGTTTGGAAGGATGATTTAATTTTTTTAGCAAATTTATCTGGAGAAACTAAAATATACGAGATACTTGAGGGTGTAAGTTATACACAGACATATAATTATAAAGGAATCTCAACAGATTCAAATTCTGCTTCAGTAAAAAATGCTAGTTTTAATTTTGAAAATTCATTATTAAATTATGCTCAATATAATGGGGATGAAAGAATAAAAGATATTGACTATTTTATTAATGGAGATAGAATGAATCCAAATGCAAGTGATTATGACACTTATGGATTTGTTGTTTTTTATAATTCTCATTTAGGAAATATTAATCATACAACCTTTTTATTTGATGAAAATTCACAATCTTATGCGCGATTGTCAAGTCCGCCAGGATTTAATTATTCAATTATTCTTCAAATAGATCTTTATGATTATGATTCATATTATTCAGACAATAATAATTTTGGAGATTTTACTTATGGAAATGATTCAACTCAAATTAGCTATAGTCATAGTAAAATTACTTTTTTTGGAAGTGATTCATTAACATTATTTTTTGACGGAACTGCAAATTTTAATATTACTAATTTTAATTCAACTTTAACAGTTATTGTTGAATTTGATGTTTTTGATGACTATATGTATGAGTTTTTGTTTCATTCAGAGGGACAAGATAAACAAAGATTAAGTGCTGTTGCAAATATAGGATCTTCAAAAGAAATTGAAGGAATTTATTTAGATAATATTTCAACAAATTATCTTTATTTAAAAGATAAATGGGGAATTGAATCTAATTTTTACATAGGTATTTATGAAAATTCTTCTGAATTAATTACAGATCCGGAATATGAAATTGGGAATTTTGTACCAGACAGAAAAAGAGTTTACGCAGAAACTCAAAACACTTATGCTTTAGCAAACAATGGGGGGTTTACACCTATTAGTGTAAATTATAGAATATGGTAAAAGCTTATATGAAAACAATTGAAATGTTACTTGTAATTGTTGTCAGTACGATTTTTTTATTAAGTATTATGCCTAAGCAAGAATCTTTATTAAAAAATGATTTAAAAGATGTATTAATTAGTTTGGAAGATAATGATAATTTTAGAAATTTTTGTTTAGAAAATACTGGTTGTTTTAATTCAATAAATACGGTCATTGATTCTCAAATTCGATCGTACTTACCTGAGTCCTATGAATATAGGTTATGTGTTGGTGCAACTCCTACATCTATTCCTAATACTGAAGTATTTCTTGAAACTCTTTATTTTGTAGGTAATGGTACAGAATCTCAAGACAAGACAGTTTTTCTCTATTATTGGTTTGAAGGTTCTTATGCAACCACCAATATTGAAACCATATGTGATAATAATATTGATGATGATTATGATGGATTAATAGATTGTGCAGATTCAGATTGTTCATCATTGTCAATATGTTGTGAAGGGTGTATGAACTTGGGCCTGTGTGTAGAAATTGCCTCTCAATCAGATTTTACGTGTGGATCTAATGGTGATGATTGTGCGGCATGTGCAGTTGGTTGGGAATGTAGTTTAGGAGTATGTATTGAAATTTAATAATTTTATTTTTTAGCTGTTATATCTCAAAGTAAAATTTAAATACTACTCTAACAAAAGATTACTCATGATCTTTAATGAAAATCCTTTATTTCTTGATTTGTACAAATTTTTTTTAGCTGTTGCCCTAGGAGCTTTAATGGGGTTAGAGAGAGAAAGAACACATAAAGATCATTCAGGAAAAGATTTTGCAGGAATTAGAACTTATATGTTAATTACTTTTTTAGGAGCACTTTTAGCTTATTTGTCAAGCATTTATTTTGACTGGTTATTAGCGGTAGGTCTAGGAAGTTTTATTTTAGTGATTCTTTCAGCTTATGTTATGGGTTCAATTTTGAATAAACAAATTGGAATGACAACAGAAATATCTACAATAATTGCTTTTATTATTGGAATACTTTCATTTAAATCTTCACAAGAAATTGCAATCTTAGCTACAATATTAAACACTCTGATATTGTCATTTAAATCACCATTACATGAATTTGCTTATACAATCAAGCCTAAAGAATTTTTTGACACAATTAAATTTATTTTAATAGCATTTGTTATTTTACCTTTACTTAGACCAATACAAAGTTTTGGGCCTTTTAGTTCTATAAATTTGTATGAAATTTGGTTAATGGTTGTATTTGTTTCAAGCCTTAGTTATATTGCTTATATCTCAATTAAATTATTTGGATCAAATAAAGGAGTATATCTAATAGGTCTTTTTGGAGGAATATTATCAAGCACAGCTACAGTAACTAGTTTAGCAAATAAATCAAAAGAAAGTGTCCAAATTAAACCTCTTGTTGGAGCTGCAGCCTTAGCTTGTTCAACAATGTTTTTAAGAATGTTAATTGAAGTAGCTATCTTGAATTATGCGATTATTGAAATGTTAGCATTTCCATTAGTACTTTTAGCACTTATTGGTTTTATTTCAGTGTCAATTTTATGGAAAAGAACTAAATCCGGAGGATCTGCTAATATTGAGTATGATTCACCTTTAATGTTAAAACCTGCAATTAAGTTTGGTTTATTTTATGGATTTATTTTATTTCTTTCTGCAACATTAAATCATTATGTTGGATCACAAGGAATTTTAATAACTGCTTTAGTTGCAGGAATTGCAGATGTTGATGCTATCACAATTTATGTTGCGAGAAATTATGGTCAGGTAGGAAGTGTAGGGATTACTGCAGTGATTCTTGCTGCACTCGTAAATACAATTGTAAAAATATTTATTGCAAAAGCTTTTGGAAAAAAAGAATATGGAAATTTATTTGTTAAAATAATGGCACCAATTGTTGTAATTGGGATCATACTCTTATTTATATGATTGGAGGAAAAAATGGAGAGAATTAACTACGAATGTGGAAGTTGTGGATATAAATTCACAAGAAAAGCTGAAGCAAAAATTGTCAGATGTCCTTATTGTAGTAAAGAAGGAACTGTTGATTTAGTTAAAGGAAATTATGCTTCAAAAATCTTAGGCGAAGTAACAGGTGAATAATTTAATTATTACCTAAAAACAAGAGGTGAAAAAATGGGTGAATTACGTAAAGATTACATATTAAATAGATATGTGATAATTGCAACAGAACGAGGAAAAAGACCTCATCAGTTCAAAAATGAAGTAGATAACCCAATGCCAAAAAAAGATGTTTTTGGTCCAGGAAATGAAAATGAAACACCTCAAGAAGTTTACAGATATCCAAAAGATTCTGGAGATTGGAAAATTAGAGTTTTTCCTAATAAATATTCTGCAGTAAAACCAGAAGGAAATAATGAGATTAAAACGGATAATGAATTTTTCACTTTTTCAGATTCATATGGTCATCACGAAGTAATTGTTGAGACTCCGGACATAAATAAATCATTGGTTGATTTATCTGTTCAAGAAATTTCACAAGTGTTCAAAACATTTGTTCTAAGAATAAATGCAAATTTAAATGACCCTAAAATAAAATATGTGACCGTTTTTAAAAATAAAGGTCTTGGTGCAGGATGTTCAATTAAACATACACATTGTCAGTTAATTGCTTATAATTTGGTTCCTATAAACATAATTGACAAAGAAGAAGCTGTTGCTAAGTATGATTATGATGTATATCAAAAAATAATTAATATTGAAAAAAATTCAGATCGAAAATGTTTTGAAAATAAAACAATGGTTGGGTTTACTCCTTATGCTTCTAGGTTTCCTTTTGAAATTAGAATATTTCCTAAACGACATGTTTTAAAATTAGATGAATTGGATGAGAATGAATTAATGGATATGTCTGATATACTTAGAAGTATTTTATTAAAACTAAAGGAACTAAATGCAGATTATAATTTTTATTTACATTATGGAATTAAAAATATGAGATTACATTTAGTTGTTTGTCCTAGATTAGCTAAATGGGCAGGTTTTGAACTTGCAACAGGAACAATAATTAATTCAATGCCTCCTGAAACTGCAGCAGAATTTTATCGAGGTTAAATCATAATTCCAATTACAGGTCCAGTTAGATTTGCTATTTTTGTAGATATTACTGAAAGATGTGCTAAAACATAATCTTGTTTAGCTTTTGAGTTTGATTGAAGTTCCATTAAATCAACAATTAATTTTTTGGAGTTTTTTGTAAAACTCATTAATTTTTCTTTTGAGTAATTATAAAATAGCTCATAAAATTCTTTAAATAAATTGCTTGTTCTTTCAAAAACATTTAAAACATCCTTATCTAATTTTATGTCTGAATTATCTATTAAATATTTACACATATAATTATATTGGTCTGCGATTTTTTCAAGTTGCCAAACTAGAGTGTACATAAAGTGAGTTTTCACATACATTTTATACCCATTTTTATTTAGAACTCTTTGACAAAAATTAGTTAGTTTATCATTTGTTTCTTCTAAAACTGAAACATTTTTTAGAGATTTAAAATCACTCACTTTAATTCGATTTAAAATTTCATTTGATAGTTCCATTGTAACTAAAAAGGCTCTTCGTAGAATTGTTTCAAATTCATTGTCAAGGACTTTTGAAATACACTTTATAACAATTGATGAAGGATGTTGCTCAACTATTTCATATCCCATTAATACTTTACTGATATAATCTTGAAGTTCTGAAATTGTATTTTTACCATCATAATAAATCTTAATTTCATCATAACCCATTTTATATATTTCTCTAACATATCTTTTTAGATGTTTAGAATCAAGACCTTTAGCATTAAATTCAACCGATTGAATTTTGACCTCTTTATCTACTGAAATTATTAAATCTTTATTTATTTCTTCAATATCAAGAGAATCTCCTTTGATTACTCCAAATTTTTTTGTCCACTCTGCAGGTAATGATACCATTAAGGTACAAGGTCCTTGTTTGACAACTTTTCTTTTCATAATTATATGTAGGATTCTCTTATATTTAAATATATCTGATAAATTCGAATATCTAATCTAATATATATAATTCGATAAGTAACTTCTTATGAGTCTTTTTACATATTAATATTTGGTGATATAAGATGTCGGATAGAAGATCAGGGATAAGTTTTTTACCTTTTTTTATTGGGTACACAGCAGCTAGACTGGTGGGTTTAATTTTGGGTTCTGTGGCAGATGCTCAAGAAATTAAAACAATGTGTGAAGACACAAGTTATGTAGCAATATCAGGTGAAATAGATAGTTCATATAATCCTGGTGATAGTTTAGTTGATTTTAATGTTGGAGATTATGGTGTTCAAATTCAAGGAGATGTGTATAGGGATTTAAATCAAACATTTGCAGATTTTACTAATTCAGGTTTAGTAGATGCATTAAATGGTGAAGATGTTAGTTTTAGAGGATCTTCAATTGATTGCAAAATTAAAGGAGGGCCACTTGTTTTTCCTGAAAAAATGTATTTTCCTTCTACAGACATAGCAATGATGTGGGATGAAGCCGGCCAAGAATATATTATAGGAAATGGAAATTTCAATGAAGTTGATCAATTAAAAAATAGCACCAGTAGTAGTGAAACAAGTTTTAACATGCTTCCTTTAGAGCAAAAAATAAGTGCTAACGCTCGAGGATATGTTTCTCACTCAGCAAAAACTCAAAGATGGCAACAGCCAATTAGAAATAAGACATATACAACAAAAGGTTTTACTTAATTATTTATTTTTTGACATATATATGTATATATATGATTCGATAATAATATTGATATATAACTACTTCTTAGTAATTATTGTGAAAAAAATGAACATAAATAAACTAATTAGAAATTTAACAATTGCAACAGGACTTGTTGCAATAATTGGAACTGGATGTGCACCTGTAACATGCTCACCGGCACCAATTTTAGAAAATGGTAACCCGGCATATACATGTCAATATATTGATGAAACTAATCAAATTGCTGTTGCAAATCTTGAAGATGTTATTAACCAACCTGAATTATTCGAAGGAGAAACAATTCAATTGAGTGGATATGCTGATTATGTTGGAGAAAATACAGAAACATTAACTTATGTTTTACCTTATTATAATCCTGCTACAAAAACTGTGCAGTTAAATGTTAGTATAGCAGAGAAAAGAGTAGTAAGATATAGAATTTGGAATGAAGAGTTTGTTGATGGATTTTATTTAACAGCTGTAGCTGAAAAAAATAGTGTACCTCTTTTTTTACCTATCGCAGTATCTCCAAGGACATATGCACCTGAGGCAGACATATACCAAACCCAGTTGGATATTACAGGAAATGTTGTAAAAAATGAAGAAGGAGATTATCTTTTTGAGATTAGCCAGGTTCAAGAAGCACCTTAATTTTTTAATTTTTATAAGTAGTACAAAGTATGCTATTCTAAACACTTAAATATTAATTTTTTTTTGTCCATAGATAAATAGAGATATTTAGGTGATAAAAATTAAAGTGAACTCATTAGCATTCGAGACTTCAATTTTTATCAAAGGTGATAAAAATTAAAGCAATTATACCAGTCGCAGGAAAAGGAACAAGACTTAGACCACATACTTTTAGTACTCCTAAAGCACTTTTACACGTAGCAGGAAAGCCAATTTTAGGTCATATTTTGGATCAAGTTGAAGAATTAGGTATAACTGAAGTTGTTTTAATTTTAGGGTATTTAGGCAGTAAAATTAAGGAATATGTAGAAACAGAATATAGTCACATGAATTTTGCATTTGCTTATCAAGAAAAAAAACTAGGTCCTGGACATGCAATCTCTCTAGCAAAACCTTTTATTGAAGAAGGTGATGAAGTATTGATTATTTTTGGAGATACAATTTTTGTTGGAGATCTTTCTCAAGGGTTAAAACTAAAAAATGATGCAGCTTTAGCTGTAAAAAGAGTTGAAGATCCAAGAAGATTTGGTGTAGTAGAAATGGAAAACGATAGAGTAACTGATGTTGTTGAAAAACCAGACTATGTCAAACCTATGGACGCTATGATTGGTATTTATTTTATTAAAAATACAAAACTTTTATTTGAAGCAATAGATGAAATGATTGAAAATAAAAGAATGACTAAAGGGGAATTTTATTTAACAGATGCATTAAAAGTAATGATTGAAAAGGACGCATATATTACAACATTTCAAATGGAGGGATGGTTTGATTGTGGTAAACCTGAAACTTTACTTTCAACAAATAGATATTTACTTGAAAAAAAAGCAAATGGTGCTGTTAAAGTAATAAAGGAGAATACAATTATTATTCCACCAGTTTATATTGGAAAAAATGTTGAACTAAAAAATTCTATTATAGGTCCACACGTAACAATAGCAGATAATGCAAAAATTCATACAAGTATTATTCAAGACAGTATTGTAAACAAAAATGCATTGATCTCAAATGCACAATTAAAGGAATCTTTAATTGGGGAAAACGCTACTGTTGAAGATATTGTTGAAAAGCTAAATGTTGGAGATAATTCACAAATTAGTTTTAGTGGAGAATAAATATTAAATACTACTTCTTATAATTTAATTATTAATGATTAAAAAACATAAAAGAAAAGCTATAACTCTTAAAAGAGATTTAGGTTTATTTGAAGCAGTGATTGCAGGTGTAGGAATTATTGTAGGTGCTGGAATTTATGTTTTAATTGGTGCAGCAGCAGGACATGCTGGAAATATGGTTTGGGCATCATTTTTAATTGCAGGATTTGTGGCTTTTTTAACAGGTCTAAGTTATGCTGAGCTTTCTTCAATATATGATGAAGATTCAGGAGAATATAGTTATGTTGAACATGCTTTTGGAAGAATGCCTGCGTTTATTATTGGATATTTAGTTATGTTTGCTGGAGTTATTGGATCAGCAACAGTAGCTTTAGGATTTGCAGGATATTTAAGTTCGATAATTGGCCAAACTAATTTGATTGTAACAGCTTTAATAGCAATATTTTTTTTAACATTGCTGAATTTAAAAGGTATTAAACAATCAATGAAACTTAATGCATTTTTAACAATTGCAAGTGTGTTAGGTTTATTGTTAATTATTGGATTAGCATTACCTTATTTTGGAAAAAACAATTTTTTTGAATATACTTCTTTAAAGGGAATTTTTAAGGCTTCATCGTTAATTTTTTTTGCATATATAGGGTTTGACTCAATTGTCCAATTATCTGAAGAAACTAAAAATCCTAGAAAAAATATTCCTTTAGCACTTTTAATTTCAATTGCAATTAGTACAATTATTTATGGTCTTGCAGCATTTGCAAGTATTAGTGTTTTAGATATTTCTATTTTGTCAAGTTCAGTTTCTCCACTAGCTGATGTTGCTAAAGCATTACTTGGATCAAAAGCCGGTTTTTTACTTGCAGTAATTGCAATTTTTGCAACACTTAATACTATCCTTTTAGAAATTGTTGCAGTATCAAGAATGATTTATGGGATGAGTCGAAAATATAGGAAAATAAATTTTTTTTCAATAGTTAATAAAAAAACGCAAACTCCTAACTATGCAATTTTACTCGCTGCTGTTCTTATGGGATTATTTGTTATGACGGGGAATATAAATTTGATTGCAGAAACAACTAATTTTGCAGTTTTTATTATTTTTGCAACAATTAATTTAGCTTTAATTGAATTAAGATATTCAAAACATAGAAAAGAAAAATTTCATGAGCCTTTTAGCATAGGTAAATTTCCAGTTTTGGCATTACTAGGTTTAATAACATCATTATTAATGTTAATTAATCTTGAAATTAAAGTAATACTATATGGTATTTGTTTAATTATTTCTGGAGTAATTTTATATTTTATAATAGAAGAAAAATAAGAAAAAATGAGAATTATCTCAAATTATAGTAAGCAAAAAAAGCTTACTAACTATTATACGCTTTTAGCGCCTAATATATTCATATGCTGAATGCGCTGCTGTAACTCCTTCAGCTACTCCAGTTATTGCTTGTTTAAAATGGGTGTCTGCAATATCTCCTGCAGCGTAAAATCCAGGAACATTTGTTTCAGATTTTCTATTAATCATAATTTCTCCTTTTTTATTAAGTTTAATGCCCATTTCTTTTGCTAATTCTGATAAAGGCATGTGACCTATAGCAATAAACACTCCGTCTAGTTCTAATTCATCTTTTCCTTTGTACGGATTATCAAGTTTAACTTTAGTTACTCCTTTGACAGGATCTCCTAGTATTTCAATAATATTTGTGTCATGAATTAGTTCAATATTTTCTTTTTCCATAACTCTTTTTTTATTAACAGGTTCAGGCCTAATTTCAGAACCTCTATAAATCATATAAACTTTTTTTGCGTGTTCAGATAGTACTAATGCGTCTTTAGCAGCTGAATCTGCTCCACCAATAACTGCACCAATTTTTCCTCTATAAAAAAATCCATCACATAGAGCACAATAGTGAACACCTTTGTTTTTATATTCATCGTGTCCTGGAACTTTTAATTCTCTCCATTTTGAGCCTGTTGCATAAATAACAGTTTTAGCAAGATATTTTTCATCTTTAACATGAACAATAAATTTTTCATCTTTTCTTTCTAGTTTTGTTACTCTGCCTTCTTTTAAATTAACAAATTCTTTATAGTCAAGCGCATGATTTTTAATATTGTCAGCTAGTTCTTGTCCTGTTAATTTAATAAATCCAGGATAATTTTCTACAGTATCAGTTATAATAATCGTTCCACCTGGTGTTTCTCCTATAACAAGTGTTTTAAGTCCAAGTCTTCCAGCATACATAGCAGCAGCATATCCTGTGACACCTGCTCCAACAATAATAGTATCATAAGTTTCCATAATATTCACCTAATTTTACACAACTATTGTGATTATTTAAATATGTTGTTGAGATGTGAATTAGAGGGAGAGGAATATGCACTATTTGTGAAATGAAAAATAAAAAGTCATTTTTCAAGAATTTATAGTTGTATTAATTAAATGTGGAGAAAAATCACTAAGAGGGTTTTTTAAAATATTTAATACTACTTATTAGTTATGACTGATGACTTACCCGAGTGGTTAAATATGAATGAAAATACAGGAGGTAGTTATCATGATAATTCTATTAATGTAGGGTTTTTACCTGGAGAAAGAGTAGAACCTGATGATTCAAACGTTTTAGATACAATTCCAAAACTAGGTGATGAACCTGCATTTATGGAAGGAATAGATACTACTGTTAAAGAACCAGTTGTTAATGTTCAAACAGGAAATACTGTGAGTAATTCTTTTGGTTGGTTATTTGTTGGAGGAGCTACAGCAGTTTTGATAGGATTAGGATTTTGGGTAAATTATATATTTCGTGATCAATATCATGCAGAAGTACCTAATTTTCCTAAACCAACATACACACCTATTAGTGAACTTGTCGATCAAATTTCTGAAACACAGATTCCTGAACCTACTCAGCAAACACCTTTAGAACCTTTATCTACACCAGGAAGTGATGTAAGTCAAGGATATATAGTAGAGCCAACTACAACATTAGAATTATTAACAATACCTAATCAAGCAACAGATGCGTGTTTAGATTTTTATAATGCTCTCCCAAATGCTCAAGGTGAAAATTTAGGTTATAATTTTACAGCAAACATGACACCTGTTGAGGCAGTTCATCATGCTTATTCTATGTTAGATCCTTGGAATAAAGCAATTACCAATGAAATATTTGATAGGACTACAGAATTAAGAGGTATTATTGAATGTAGTCAAAATTTGATTGGAGGTTGTGATCCAATTTCACCATATAAAAACATTCAACTTAAAGGTGAAATGCCTCCACTTTTGGCTCATTTAGATGTAAATAATGTAACCATAGGGCAATTATTAGATGTTCCTGAAATTCGAAATATTTTTTGTAGGCCATTATCTTTAGAGCAAAGTAATTTATCAGATCAATTAGTTTTTTATGGTGGATCAAGTCAATCAATTGCACAAGTCGCAAACTCTGCTTTTGATATGGCAAAGGAATTATTTAAAAGAACAATGCCAGGATATCTTATGAGTCAAGCAAAGGAATTAGCACCTTTTGTTTATCATAATGCAAAAGCTTCTTTGATGAGTGTTTTTTAATAATTATTTTAAATCTACAAAAGATTTATAAACGTTTAATTACTACTCAGTAGTTATGAGTCCAAGTATTTCAGATATTGTTGTTCCGGAATATGAGAAAATTGACTCTGACGCAGAGTTTCTCCCTCATGAAGTCGAAGAGATATTAGGTATTAGTAAAAGTACTTTATATAATAATCACACAACAAGTTGGGAAGCTCAAATGAAAAAAATACCTACTTTAAAAGGTAGATTGCCTGTTAGAAAGATTCAGAGAGGTAGTCAGAGCAGAATTTATTCAGTAGATAATATTTATGCATTACTAGAATTTTCTTCTTTTTATGGATCAAATAGAAGAGATTTTATGACTTTTGAGCAAAATCTTGAAAGACATGAAATTAGAATGGGTGAAAAAGCTTTAGTTATTGCAGAACAAAGTTCAGATAGAGTTTTTGAAATGACTGATTTGGCTGTCAAAGTTTTTCATAAATACCAAGATTCAGGAAATTCATCTCATCTTGATCGAGCTATGACAAAAGCAAGCCATCATAATGTAAAAACTATTCTTGATTGGTTGTCATATAAGTCTTAAAATCTCATCACTATGTTCCTTAACCTTAACTTTCTCAAAAACATGTTTTATAATTCCTTTCTTAATAACATAAGTCATTCTTTTAATTCCTTGAAATGATCTTCCCATAAATTTTTTCTCTCCAAAAGCTCCATATTTTTTAATTGTTGATTTTTCAGGATCACTTAATAAAATAAAAGGAAGACTATATTTTTCAGAAAATTTTTTATGTTTTTCAATAGAATCACCACTCATACCAAAAATAGTTACACCTTGTTTTTTGTATTTTGAAAAATCATCTCTAAAATTACATGCTTCTTTTGTACATCCAGGAGTATCATCTTTAGGATAAAAATATAAAATTACAGTTTTATTATAATTTGAAAGTTTATGCATAACTCCATTTTGATCAAGTAATTCAAAATCAGGAGCTTTTTTTCCAATTTTTAACATTTTATATCGCCACTATTATTAAGAAATTGCTTTTTTATATCTTTTCTCAACTTCTTCCCAGTTGATAACATTAAAAAAAGCTTCAACATAATCAGGTCGTCTATTTTGGTAATTTAAATAATATGCATGTTCCCAAACATCAAGCCCTAAAATTGGAGTTTTTCCTATACTTAATGGATTATCTTGGTTTAAGGTACTCATAATTTCAAGTTTTTTATCATTTGTTACAACTAACCAAGCCCAACCACTACCAAATCTAGTTTTAGCTGCATTAGAAAATTCTTTTTTGAAATTTTCAAATGAACCAAATGTTTTTTCAATTAAAATTGCAATTTCTCCAGTTGGAAGTCCTCCACCACTCGGAGACATAATTTTCCAAAATAATTTGTGATTAACATACCCACCACCATTATTTCTTATTGCAACTTTTACTTCACTAGGTAAATTATCTAAATCAGTAAGAATTTCTTCTGCAGTTTTATTTCCAACATCAATGTTTTCAAGAGCAGCATTAAAGTTTTTAGTGTAACCTGCGTGATGTTTTGTATGGTGTATTTCCATGGTTCTAGCATCTATATGAGGTTCAAGTTCATTGTATTCATAATCTAATTTTGGTAATTCAAATTTCATAATAATCCCTCCAGAATATTTTATAGTTATGAAATAGATGATTGTCTTTTTAAATATGATCTTTAATATAATAAAGAATTTTTTATTTTTCCGTGTGCTGTTTTCCGCATCTTTTTTTAATAAACTATAAGAACATAATTCATTTTTATTCTACTATGAAAATTTCATTAGTTAAAGATAAAATTCATCCTAATCTATTTAAAAAACTTGGATTTGAAACATTTCGACCTGCACAATCCAAAGCAATTAATTCAGGACTTTTAGAAGGAAAAAATCTACTTATTTGTACTCCAACAGCATCAGGAAAAACACTTGTAGCAGAAATTGCTATGCTTCAAAATATTTATAATAATAAAGGAAAAGGAGTGTATATTGTTCCTCTTAAAGCATTAGCTTCTGAAAAATACGAATATTTTAAAGAAAAATATCCTGATCTAAAAGTAGCGTTATCTATTGGGGACACAGATTCATCAGATTCATATTTAGATAAATTTGATATTATTATCACAGTTAGTGAAAAACTTGATTCTTTAATAAGGCATAAATCTGCATTTTTAAGATATGTTGCAACTGTAGTTGTTGATGAAGTTCATTTACTTAATGATCCTTATAGAGGACCTACAGTTGAAATAGTTATAACAATTTTAAGACAAGTTCTAAAAAAAGCTCAATTTATTGCTCTTTCAGCTACTATAGGAAATCCTAAAGAACTAGCAGAATGGTTAGACGCAAATTTAGTTATTGATGACTGGAGACCAGTTAAACTTCATCAAGGTATTTATCAAGAAGGCGAGATTGAATTCTATTAATTTAGTACTTATTAGTAGTTACAAAACCAAAAGATTTATATAGGGGTTCTAAATAATTAATATAATTTAATTAAAGAGGTAAAAATATGACTGGTTTTGCAGATGCACAAACATGGCAAAGATCACCATTAGATTCAATTGTTTTAACTCCTAATTTTGATAGAAATTTTGAATTAAATATTCCTGAGAATTTACAAAGAGCTGGTGAATATGTACTTGAAACACCTGGAAGATTTATAGAAGAAACAAGACATCTGATCCATAGTTTAGATATGATTGGAGCTGCTTTTAATAATGATGTTTATCAAAATCCAGTTAATGTTTTAACAAAAGCTTGGAATGCTTTTTCTTTTACTTTAGGTGAAATTTATCAACGAACAATGAGTTCAAGTTTGACAACAAAAGCATTGTGGTTTTTAGCTGGAACAACATTATTGGGATTAACCGGATGTGGTGCTGAAGAACCAGTTACATCAATACCTGAAGACCATGAATATAAACCTGGAGATATAATTAAAACTGATGCAAGTTATGCAGAATTTAATCCAGAAATGGGACATAATGAATTTGTTGGGGGAGGACTTGATGAGAAGTCAGGTACGTGGAGAACTATTCCAAGTCATGAAACTTGTGAGATTACAAGATCAGTTCCAAGTGTTGGAGATTATAAATGGGATGTTGGTGCTCAAGATGGAAAAAATATATGGTATCGTGTTAATTGTGGAGTAGAAGATAATACCGGAAAAGAGGTTTATGGTTGGATTCCTAAAAATAGTATTTATGAATTGGAAGTTGATGGAAATGATATTCTTGTAATTAGACCTACACCAGATATGAGTTGGTTACCTACAGCAACTCCAGTTCCAACAGTAACGCCTATTCCAACGCCTAGTTATATAACTGTTGAGTGGCCAGTTCCAAAAGGTGGGAATGTTTCTTTGATGTGGACAGGAGGAGGAGTAATTGATAATTATCAATGTATTCCTCAAGCAATTGAAAAAGCAGGTTTTCCTAGTTACGCTGCTTTTGAAAATACAATTTTTAGTGCAAGTGGTTTAATTGATGGAAATGGACATTATGATCCTGCTGGACTTTCAATAGGACAAATATTAAAAATTCCAAATATTCCAACAGATCAAGTATTTTGTTTTGACCTTAAACCAGAATAAAAATAAGGATGGAATTTTTTTAAAAATTGTTTTTTCATATTCTAATTTGATATATTAATTATTTGATGTACGTTTACAATATTGTGGACCTTAAGTAATAACTAGTCACTTGTAAGTGGTTACAAAACCAAAACATTTATATAGTGATTCGGATTTGTTTCATTAAAATGAAAAATTTATTTTATAGACCTAATCCAAAATCAATGGTAGTTCCAAAAGGATATGATGGTTACACTATTAAAAATTTAGCAATTGATTTTTTGATTGGTGGTGCAGGTGGATATGTTGGAGGTAGAGGACTGGCAGAAGGAGATGTTGGTGTTATAACTTTTATGAAAGATCATGTTGCTGTGGCTAGTCCAATGTTAGATGGATTGGCACTCTGTGGTGGTCTCGAATTATTGCGTGGTGCTATTTATCTTGCAAAAAATGGTTTTCCTGAGTATGTACCTCCTGCAAGCGATAAAATCGATGAAAAAGAAAAAAACCGTTCTTATTCTTTTCAAGCTAAAGCCTTTGGAGTAACTTCTTTAGGTTTTGCTGTTGGAGCTGGAATTGGTGCTGTTTCAGGTCTAGTAGAAAAATTAAATTAAAAATAAAGAAAAAAAATTAAAATAGTACGCAACAGAATAGTCAATTAGCGTACTAATTAGTAAATGCTAAGCATTTACTAAAATTTAAAATATTTTTTTGCGTATTTTCCTATCAACCAAAGTTCTTTTTCTTCATCTTTAATTGCAAAGATTAAACCTTGGATTAACCATACAACTGGGATAAAATATCCAATCCATCCAAATATTGCAAATATTCCAAAAGTTACTATACTAAGTAAGAAATATACAATACTAAACACAAATGACCAAATCATACTAACAATTAATGCCATTAGCCATTGTTTTAAATGGAATTTAACAAATGAATTTTTCTTCATTTTTTCGTCAACTAGATACCAAATTAAGCCTACCCATCCAGTTAACCATAAGAGTATTACACATATTTTTCCTTCTTGCGAGTTTTTAGACATATTAAATCACCCTATATTTGTTAGATATATTGAGTATAAAAATTTTTCCAACTAAAATTCAAATCTAATAACACTTCGATAAATGCTATTAATACATTCATGAATTTTGTCTGTTAAATCATAATCTTTTGACGCATTAGCGATTTGACGAAGCATATCAATCACTCTTCTAATTAATCTAATTAAATCTCCTTCATCTAAACTACATAGTTCAAGTAAATCTTTAAATTCAGCTCCATCTGAAAAATCACCAATAACTCTAGTCATTCTTTTTAAATGTAATTTATTTAGATTTTTGAAAATATATTTTTTATTTGAAATTGCTCTTATAATATGATCAACAGTTCTTCCGCTATTTTTTAATGTGAAATAGTCGTTTCTTCTTGGTTCATAAATAACTGCAGCAACTAAAATATTAATTTCTTTTGTACTAAATTCTTTATAAAGATTAGTTGAAAATAGTTCAGAGGTTAATAATTCATTTGAATAAATATGAGTTGCAAAAATTCCCTTTTCAGTTAATTTATCATCTTGAACATAGCCCATACTTTTTAAAATTTTAATTTTATTATTGTATGAGGCCATAATTCTAATTTGCTTATTACTTTGCATTTTTCTTTGGAAAAAGTCAAAATTCATTCTTAAAATTTCTTCTCTTTGTTTTGGATTATGATAATGAACAAGATTCAGAACAGTATTATAACTAAGTCTAAAACGACTCATTATTGGAATATCATCTCTTAGAGATATTTGTTTTAATTTTTGTAAATCAGTGTATCCTCTTTCAACCATTGAAATAGCGTATCCAACTTCATCAATTCCTCTACGACCTGCTCTTCCAGCTAATTGAAAATATTCTTTTGAATTTAAGTATCTAAATGATACACCATCAAACTTTTCAAGTGAGGCAAATGCAACAGTTTTTGCTGGCATATTTATTCCTACAGCAAAAGTTTCAGTAGCATATAGTACTTTTATTATACCCTCTGAAAATAACAATTCAACTAGTTCTTTTGCTTTAGGCAAAATTCCTGCATGATGAAATGCTATACCTTTTGAAAGAACTTGTTTTAATCTTTGAATACTATGAAGTGCTCTATATTCAGAACTGATTAATTTATTAGATAATTCTACAATTCTTTTTCTATCACTATTGGATGTGAAATTTATAGATTTAGAGAGTTCAATTGCTTTTTGTTCACAATTTTTTCTTGAAAAATTAAAAAAAATACAAGGTAGTTTATCTTGGATTTGTTTAATTAAAGCAACATGATTTACTTCAGGTAAATTTTGTCTTTTGTTTTTCTTTTTTCTTCTGTTTGATTTATATAAATCAGTTGTTGATTTGTCTTTAATAACAGCGTCAACATTTGTTATTCCTAAAGATACATCATAAACTAAATGATTTAATGGAACAGCTCTTTTATTGTATGTGATAGTATCAACAGTATGATTTTTTATGTTTTGAATCCAGCTTGCAAATTCTTTAGCATTCGGAACTGTTGCAGATAAACATAAAAATCGTATATGTTCAGGAGAGAAAATTACAGATTCTTCCCAAATTGTACCTCTTTCAATATCATTAATATAATGAATCTCATCAAAAACTACATAAGAAACATACTCTATTATTTTGTCTTTAGTAAGAAGCATGTTACGATAAATTTCAGTAGTCATAATTAAAATTGGAGCCTCAGGATTAATAACAACATCTCCAGTCATGATTCCAACATTTTCTTCTCCATAGTCTGCTTTAAAATCTCTATATTTTTGTCCAGAAAGAGCTTTTATAGGAGCTGTATATATTATTCTTCGATTTTTTTTAATATACTTATCGATTATATAATCTGCAATTAGTGTTTTACCAGTACCTGTTCCAGCAGTAACTACAACAGAATTTCCTTTGTCAATTGATTTTACAGAATCTTCTTGGAATTTATCTAGAGTAAAGTTTTTGAATTTCATCTAATTATTTCATAAATTTGTCTGTTAATATATTTTTCCTAATTATTATTCCAATAAAAAACTAGGAAAGAAGTTATTTTTGAATATTTTATGAGTTGGCAAATTTTGAATAGTTTGAATCATAGAACCAAAGTTTTCTCTAATTTCTCTTTCTGTTTTTCTAATTTGATTATAATCTTCAATTTCAATTCTAATTTCAATATCCCATTCACCTAGAGTTTTTATTACACTAATAACACTTGGATGAGCTTTAAGATAATTAATAAATTCTTTTTCAGTTTTTGCAGTAATATTATGATATTTGATTAATAATAAATTTGAATAATATCCAACATTTCTAATATTTATCAATGGTTTATAACCTAGAATAATTTCTTTTTCTTCAAGTTTTTTTAGTCTATTAATAATTGTTTTAGGTGTGACATCTAAAATACTCGCGATTTCAACAGAATTTATCCTAGCATTTGTTGAAATCATGTTTAAAATTTTAAGGTCAATATCTTCAACTTTTTGAGGAACTCGGTCACCACCAACAAATATTTCATCATAAGTAGCTTTTGGATTAAGATATTTTCTTCCAAAGTGTCTTTGAACAACTGTTGTTAAAACTGAAAAATTTTGCAAATGTTTTGGAAATTTTTCCATAACTTCTCTAATATGTTTATTAAAATGTGAAGCGTTTTTAGCATAGTAAGTTGTCACAAGATCATAATTTCCCCAACATTCTTCAATAAGTCCAGTATGGGGATCATTTTTTAAATATTCAATTAAGTTTTCATATGTTTGTTCTTTTGTATAAATGACTTTAAAATATACTCGGAATAAAATTAGGTTGTAATTTATTTTCGAATAGTCCATTAATGTGTAAAATCCTTTTAAAATTTCTTTATCTTTTAATGATTGTACAGTATAACTGACTTGTTGTTGGCTTTTTCTAATTTTTTTCCCAATTCTTGAAAAAGAAGTTCTTGAATCAATATCTAAGTAACTTAAAATGCCTTTTTCTACTTTTTTTAATGCAACAATCTTCATTGCTTTGTGAAAATGTAATTTCTATTTAAATATGTTTTGATTTGACAAAATATTTTCTAGTCAAAAATAAATTCATGTAATTTGATCCAGAAAAATATGTTACATTCTAAAATTTTAGAACTTAGACCGGCGAAAGTTAGTGATATGGATCAAATTATGGCAATTCATTCAGATCATCTAAAACCTAGAGATCAAAGAGATGCGAGTCAAGGTTTTTTAGTTGGGCAACTTAATGCATCAAGAGATTCTTACTATGTGCTTGGAAATGGTCACAAACAAATTAATGGGTATATATGTTTGTTAGATTATTTGCCTGAAGAATTTGTTGATGAATTAATATTAAATAATGGTGCTTTTTTAGAAGAAGAGATAATTAGAGAATTAAAAGGAGAATTACCATTAGTTAAAGTACATCAAGTTGCTATACATCAAGATTTTTTAGGTCAAGGTTTAGGAAAAAAAGCATATTCATTATTACAGAATCAATTTCCAAATTTACCAATATATGCTTTTGTTTGCACTTATCCAGTAATAAATGAAAGGTCATTAGAATTTCATCGAGCATGTGGATTTGAAGAAATTGGAGAACAAGAATATTTTAAACAAGAGGAATTGTATGCGCATAGATTATTACGTAGGGCACCAAAAAACAAAGAGATCTAATGTTTTTTCGTTCTTCTTAATTTTCTTAGATCAAGCATTTGGCTTACACCATTGAATTTACCTTTTTCTGTCATAAAAACTGCAATTGTACTAATCAAGATACTAAAGAAAATAACTGATAAAACAATTGTTGAAAATTGTTCTCCATTTGTTATTCCATATTGAGCTGGAAGCTGAGCTAAAACAGCTGCTGCGAGTCCTTTAGGAGTTAAAATTTCCATAAAGATTCTATCCTTATGTTCAAGACTACTATTATGTCTATTACTTATTTTTACTGCTAGAGGTCTAAATAAAAATAAAAGTATTGTTAGTAAAAAACCTATAAGCATTAAACTAATATTTTCAAAATTAATTAGCAAACCTAGATAAACAAAAAAGAATACTTTTACAAAAAAACTAATTTCTGAAAAAAAGAATTTAGCTGAAGGTGTAGCCATATTAAATTCATTTCCTTTTTCAATAAAAGAAAATATTTTTTTAGTGTTTCCTACAATTATTCCAAATGATAAACACGCAATAGCTCCATTAGAATCTAAATATTCAACAAAGCTATAAAGAAGCAAAAGAGCTCCAATTGTAGTCATATAAGATTTTGAAATTTTTTGCATATAACTTTGAATTTTTGACCAAATTAGACCGCTAATAACTCCTATAAAAATTGCAATAACAAATGAATATACGATTTCTTTGACAACATTTCCTAAACTAAACATGTTTAGATTAATAATATTAAGAATTGTGATAGCTCCAACAATACATAAAACATCACTAATTGCAGATTCAAAAGTTAATACTAGAGCAGTTTGAGGTTTAACGTCAATATTTTTAGCTATTGGAATAATAACTGCAGAACTGGCTCCACCAATAATTGCACCTAAAAGCATTCCTTCCAAAATTCCCCAACCAAAAAAACTCATTATTAATGGAACAATTATAATTGAAATTAAAAAACTTAAAACTGATAAACTTGATCCACCTATAACTCCTTTGACTAATTTTTTTATATCAATGTTTATTGCTCCTTCAAATAATATATAAATTAAAGCAAATGTAGTAAATATTGGTGCTATTTGATTAAACCCTGGTGCATTTGCAATATCAAAGAAATATCCTAAAAGCGCACCAATAATCATTAACCAGATAACGTCGGGAATGTTTGTTTTTTGAAAGATTAATTCTCCTAAAAATCCTACAAACAAGATAACTCCTGCAATAGCAAACATTCCTGCGATTTCCATTTATTCACCCTTTTAATTATTATTTTAGGACAAAAGATACTATATAAATTTTTGGGAATGCTTAAAAATAAGATAGTTCTTTTCGAAGGAATGCTACTTGATGAACTTGTTGCATATTTATCTTTGGATAAGATTTTTTTGCAAGCAACAAAAAAAGGAGAATTTTTAGAGCTTGTAGTTCAAGATGGAAATCTAGCTCTTGAGTATGATCCAGAGGACACAGATTATGAATTGCTTGTAGCAGAACAAGCACCTCAAATGAAAATGTATGAAGATTTAATTTCATTTGCTAGATCATATGTTCAAAAATCACTTTATCAAAATACTGAGATGCTAAAAGCAATGAAATTATCTAAAGAAATGAATGATTTTCAGTTTTTAGTTGAAAAAACATTTTATAATTTAGGGCAAAGAATTGTTGCATTTTTTACTATGGGTAAATCTTTGGAAAAAGCAATTCAAGAAGAGATAGTATTTGGAAGCCAATTTATAGATGATGTTGGGACAATTAAAGAATGTTTTTCATATGCAAGAGATTACATCCAAGAAATTCCCGAATCTGAGTTATCAAAAATTGGTGTTGAAAATAAGATATTGACAATCAGTGGCCTACGAAGAATTGAAGCACAATTTTTACACTTAGAAACTGCACTAGAAAATAATTATCAAGTTGGATTAGAAAGATATAGGATGCTTGGATTAATAGATTAAAATGATGCACACAAAATTTAAATAATTGCCTTTATTTATCAAGGGAGGGGTGCATAATATCGAATATATTTCAGATCTTCACATTCATTCAAAATATAGTAGAGCTTGTTCTAAAACACTTGACATTCCTCATCTTGAAGAATATGCAAAAATTAAAGGAGTTAATCTCATGGGAACTGGAGATTTCCAACATCTTAAGTGGCAAGAGGAATTAAAAGAACATTTAACAGAAGATGATACTGGAATTCTACGAACAAAAAACAATTTTCCATTTTTACTTTCTAGTGAAATTTCTTTAATCTATACACAAGATGGAAAAGGAAGAAAGGTTCATAATGTTATTTTTGCCAGAAGTCTAGAAATAGCAGCTCAAGTAAGTGAAGCATTGTTAAAAATAGGAAGAATAGATTATGATGGCCGACCAATATTTGGAATGTCTTGTCCTGAATTTGTTGATATTATGAAAGGAGTAGATAAAGATATTGAAATTGTTCCAGCACATATTTGGACTCCGCATTTTGGACTTCTTGGAAGTAAGGGAGGATTTAATTCTGTTAAAGAAGCATTTGCTGAAAGAACTAAAGACATTCATGCAGTTGAAACTGGTCTATCTAGTGATCCAGATATGAATTTTAGAATTCCAGAATTAGATGATTATACTCTATTAAGTTTCTCAGATCTTCATAGTTACTGGCCATGGAGACTTGGAAGAGAAGCAACAGTTTTTGATTTAAATGAATTAACATATGATAATGTGTTAAAAGCAATTAAAACAAAGGAAGGGTTAAAAGAAACAATTGAAGTAGATCCAGGATATGGTAAGTACCATTATGACGGTCATAGAAATTGTAATGTTAGTTTAAGTCCTAGTGAATCAAATAAATTAAATAAAATGTGTCCTAAATGTGGTAGGCCTTTAATTATAGGAGTAGAAAATAGAGTTGAAGAATTAGCAAAAAGACCTATCGGCTATAAACTTGAAGATGCTCCGAGTTATAAAAAATATATTCCTCTTTCAGACATGATTTCATTAGTTTTAGAAAAAGGTGTGGCAACTAAATCTGTTTGGACGCAGTATAATAAAGTTGTAGGAAAAATTGGAAATGAGTACGAAATTTTAAGGAGTACACCTAAAGAAAAGCTTGAAAAATATTTAGATAAAAAAATTGTTGATGCTATAATTAAAAATAGAAATCAACAAATTAAAGTTATTCCTGGATATGATGGAGTTTATGGAGTTCCTGTTTTAGGAGACACTATAATTCCAGAACCTGAAATTTTTGAACCTTCTAAAATTAAAAATAAGCAAATGGGATTGCAAGAGTATTTTTCTTAAAAAAATAATTTGGGTATTAGTGATATAAATGTTGGAATCCTGGCAATTAAAACAAAGACAAAGTCTACCTTTAAGTATTAAAATTGCATTGTCAAATATTAGAATTAGAAGATTTTATAATTATTTTGATGGGGAAGTAACTGTTTGTTTTAGTGGTGGAAAAAAATCAATAGTCTTACTTGATTTAGTTAGAAATATATTTCCAGACGTTGAAGCGATTTTTATTGATACAAAATCAGAAATCAAAGAACACGTAATGAAATGTTCTAACTTAACCATAATTAATTCAAATGACAAGAAAAATGAATTTAATATTAATAATCATGATACAATAAATAAATATTTAGAAAAATTCATGGTAACCTCAAATAAAAAATTAATTCTAGGAAATATTGCTTGGAAAAACAAAAAAATTGAGCAAGCGTATTTAAATTTAACTTGTAACTCATATAACAAAGGAATATCTCAACCAATTGGGTTTTGGAAGGATGAAGATATTTTGAATTACCTAAATAAATACAATTTAAACTTTTGTTTTCAAAAAAAAAAGATTATTTGAACTTGATTTTGAATGTTTTTTATGGTATTTAATCTGGATTTATTAGTTATGTTAAAATAGTTCTTTTTTATAACACAAGTCTTTATAAACTATGAAGAAAAACTCTACGTGTTTTTAAGAGGAAAAACATGAAAGAGAGTAAAGAATTAAAGGAACAAAAGAAAAAGAGTTTAAAATACTCAATATTTGATGGTAGTTTTTACGCTGCTTCCATTGGTCTTGGTGAATCTTTTTTCTTAGCTTTTGCTGTATTACTTAATAGTTCAGCACAAATGATTGGTTTAATTAGTTCTGTTCCAAATTTATTGTCTTCACTATTTCAATTAATGTCAAATGAATTATTGTTTTTGTTTAAATCTAGGAAAAAATTAATTTCTTTTTTTGCTATTTTTGAAGCTTTGATGTACATTCCTATAACACTAATATTTTTATTAGGAACATTTAAACCATTTTATTTGCTAATTTTTGTATCATTGTATTGGGTTTTTGGAAGAATAACCAATCCATCTTGGAATAGTTGGATGGGTGATTTAGTTGACTCTAAAAACAGAGGAAAATACTTTGGTATAAGATATAAGTTCACAGGAATGTCAACTTTTCTATCTTATATTGTCGCTGGGTTAATTTTGAATCAAGCTAATTTTTTTAACAACAAGTATTTAGGATTTGCAATTATTTTTTCCTTAGCATTTTTATCAAGAATTTTATCATTATATTTTCTATTAAAAAAATATGAACCTTCTTATGATGTAAAAAAGAATGTAAAATTGGGTTTTAAGGAATTTTTGTCTTATAATAAATATAGAGAATATAGAAAACTTGTTTTTTATTTAGGGTTTATAAGTTTTGCAGTTTACATTTCTAGTCCTTTTTTTGTTTCATACATGTTAAATGATTTGAAAATGAGTTACATAATTTTTACAATTGTTAATGCAACATCTATTATTGCGAAATATTTAACAATGTCACTCTGGGGATCAGCATGTGATAAGTACGGTTCAAAAAAAATCATTTCTTTTGCATCAATTTTTCTTCCAATTATTCCAGTTTTATGGATTATAAGCGGGAATTTATTTTATTTACTTGTGATTCAATTTTTTGCAGGTATTATTTGGGCTGCATATGAAATATCTGCCTTTAATTATTTATATAATTTAACTGATAGAAGGACTAGAACAAGGTTAATATCTTTTAATAATGTTATAAATGGGATAGGTCTATTTTTAGGACCAATGATTGGTGCAATAATTGTTAAATATAATACTTTTTTTTGGTCAAAACATTTGTTTGTATTTTTAATTAGTGGTATTGCTAGATCAGTAGTCGCTTTATGGTTTTTACCAAAATTGCAAGAGCCTAGAAAAGTTAAAACAATATCTTATCATAGGTTAGCATATAATGTTTTAAGTACTATGCCAACAATGGGTATAATTAATCGATTGATAACATTTAGACGAAAAGTAGTAAAAAAATAGATACAAATTTCTAATGAGCTTGCATCAATAATAAATTTTATATATTGAATGATTTAGATTTAATTTTATAAGATGACAAAATTTTTTAAATATTTAAAAAAAGTTTTTTTAAAAGGAAGACCATTTAAATATTTAGGAAAAGCTTTTGAAGAATTATTTGATGAAGCTGAAGATTTTTTTGAAGATTTTGTTGATGTTTTTAAAAAGAAAAAAATACCTAGGCCACTTAAGGAAGTAGACTGGTTTGGTTCAACTGTTTTAGTCAAACCAGCATATATTTTTGCAGAAAAAATTGAGAGTTTGTTAAAAATAATTTTTGGAACATCTATTTTTGTTTCAGCAATTTTAGCTTCATTATATGGGTTTGCAAGTACTTCTCAATTATTAAAATCATTGATAACTTCAGGATTTGGTAGAATAGTTCTTGTTTTTGTTGGTTTTAGTTATTTTACTATTGGTCTATGGAAATTGTTGAAATTGCCTAAGTAAAAATGAAAAAAAAGATTTGAAATCAACATATCTTCTTGAATATTATACTCTGTTATCCAAATCATAAGGAACAAACTCAGCTTTTTGGAGTTGTTTCATAACGTTATCAGGATGAGTCATCCAACCATGCATTGCAACATATACTCCTGGATCAACATGTGGTGTTTTTCCCAATGCAAAACCTAAATTAAAATACCCATCATTGAATATAACATCATCAGGTAACATTGCTCCAACATAAGTTACTGTACTGTTTTGCATCTCACCACTTTGCATCATTTTATCTGAACTACTGGCTAGGTCTGGCAAAGCATAAGTTCCTGCAGTAGCAATTTGGTTTTTATGGCTATTATTTTTGATTTGATCCATAAGTTCTCTTATCTCTGTTTCTGTAAGTTCTCTACTGTCCTTCATAGTAATTTCATTGAAGGTCAACTCAGGTTCTGGTAATTTAACACCTAAAGTTTCAGCAAAGTATTCGGCGATCCTTGAATGTTCATATGGTCTTGCTGTGTCAGCGCTTTCACTATAAGAAGAGTCAATTGTTCCCCCAGTTATATGGATGACCATATCTGGAAGCAAGTTTTCCAAAGATTCTCTTGTAGATTCGGGGTGAAACGAAAATATTCCAGGTTCTGAGTTTTGAATATTTCCTATTGAGTATCCTAAATGAAATCCTGCATCTGATCTATATTCAGATAAGGGTAGTCTAGACCCAACAAGTCCAACTACTTTACCGTCAAGCACTTCTGCATTTGCACTTAAAAATTCTTTAAATGTGTCCATTTCAACAATTCCAGTTGTAATTAGAATTTTTTCATATGGACTTTTCGCAGCCATATCTAAAACTTTTTGATAATCTTCTTCATTCATATTCCTACTATCTTTTAAAGAAACACGATCAAATAAAATTTCATCACCTCTCATCTTGACTTTATTTTTAAGAAACATTGGAACGACGGATTGTTTTCTTGGAACTAATGAATCAACAGTACCTTGTTCGATCTCAAAGTTTGGATTAAACTGAAAATCCATTGTTCCGCCGGTTATTATTGTATGTATTCCTAAATTATTATTTTTCATTTCATATCACCTTTTGTTTAATCACATATTTTATGTGTTGTTACTAGAAAGGAGTTATAAATATAATAAATGTTTTAGCTTTTTTTTTGACAAAAAATAATTTTTATGCTAATTTTTACGTTTTTGTCAAAGGAAATAGAAAGATTGTTAAAGTCGACAAAAGTGTTTGGTGTTAATTATTCACCTAAATAATCTATAATTTATGCTTAATTTTTTTGACAAATGGTAAACTTTATATATAGAATTACACTACCTGTAAAATTATGACTATTGATATTAAAGTTTCCCTAAAAGACAAAAGAATTTTAAGAGAACTTTTTGTCGACGGTAGAATGCATTATTCAAAGATTGCTAAAAAGGTTGGTTTAAGTAAACAAGTTGTTCATTATAGAATCAAAAGAATGCATGATTTAGGTCTCTTAATAGGATTTAACTCAGTATATAATGTTCAAAGAATAGGGTGGCAATCTTATATGGTTTTTTTGAAATTAAAGAGTATAAATAATAACAAAAAAACAGAAATAATTGAATTTTTAACAAAACATCCAAACACTGCGTGGGTGATAAAATGTATTGGAAACTATGATTTAGTTCTAAAATTCTTTGTAAAAAATGTTTTAGAGTTAAATAAAATTTTAAAAAATATTGAATCAAAATATGACCAGTTTTTTGATAATTATGAATCAGATCATATTGAAACAGAACACTTGGTTCCAGTTCCATTTTTGTATGCTCCTTTAAAACATAAATTTATACCTGAACAAAAACAAGAAGGAGTTGTAAAAGTATCTAATTTAGATATTCAAGTTCTTGAGTCATTAGCAAAAGAGTCAAGAATCCAATTATCAGATTTAGCAATTAAACTAAATGTTTCAAGAGATTTAGTTAAGTATCATTTAAAAAAACTTGAAGATAAAAAAATAATTGTGAAATATAGACCTAGTGCATGGTCTGGTAGTAAATCTGTGGGTTATAGTTGGTATTTAATTACATTAAAATTTAAACAATTAACAAAACAAAAATTAAAATCTTTAAACACATATCTTCAGACAAATCCTAATGTTACTTATATTTATGAATTGATAGGTCAACATGATTTTGGTTTTGAAATTAGACTTAAAACAGGGGATGAATTAAACGAAGTCTTGATGGAAATTAGATCATTATTAGGTGAAGATTTAAAACAACATGATTTGAATTTAATATTAAAAGAATACAAATACACATACTTTCCTAAATGTTTAAGAGAAACTAACTCATAATTTTTTTTCACATTCGAACATATATATGCATATTGACTACCTTATACTATATCTACGTTAGCTTCAAAATAAGCTTTTGCCTATTTTTAATTGAGATAAAATGAAAGAAAACAAATTAAGTCACGGTATGATAATAGCTCAAAACTTTTTTTTAGCTAGACAGTTAAGAGATTATGTTGTTGAGCATGGGGAAGGAAAAGAAAATACTACACCTGATTTTAGAGGTGGCTATCAATTTTGTAATTATCACCTTGAAGGTATGATGTCTGATGATTCACCATTTAAGGTTTCATATTATGGACAACTTAGAGATTCTTTTTTTAATGTTATGCCTAATTCAAGACTTGAAATAATTGTAGACATGCCTCCTAATCCTTCAATGACTTCAATAGGTATGTCACTTACAGACACGGGAATTAATGGAAAATTAGATACTTTTAGAGAATACTATAAACCTAGGTCAGAAGCAAAATCAGGTGACTGGTTTCATTATCAACGTGGATCAGATATTGCTGGAAGTGCAGATGCTAGAGTTTCGCCTATGTCTGGATTTAAATTAGATAAACAATATAATTTAGTATTAAAAGAAGTAAAAAAGGCATTAAATGCCTAATTTTATTTTTTTGTTCCAATTACCTTAATCCCATTCATGTAAGGCATAAGTGCTTTAGGAACATTAAAACTTCCGTCTTTATTTTGTAAATTTTCCATTATTGCTACAATTACTCTACTTGTAGCAATTGCAGTACTATTTAATGTATGAACAAGTTGTCTTTTTCCATGTTCTTCATATTTAGTATTAAGCCTTCTTGCTTGATAATCCGTGCAATTACTTGATGAAACAACTTCTCTATATTTTTGTTGGCCTGGCATCCACACTTCAATATCGTATTTTTTAGATGCAATTCCACCCATGTCACCAGTACAAACATTTACAATGTGGTAAGGCAGTTCAAGTTTTTGAAATATTTCTTCAGCGTTAGCAGTTATTTCTTCATGGATTTTCCAAGAATTTTCTGGTCGACAAAATACAAATTGTTCAATTTTGTTAAAATTATGAACTCTAAATATTCCTTTAGTGTCTTTTCCATGACTTCCTACTTCTTTTCTAAAACAAGGAGAAATTCCAGCATATTTTAATGGGAGTTTTTTTGCGTCTACTGTTTCATTTAAATGATAAACTCCAAGTGGATGTTCTGATGTAGCAATTAAATAAAGATCTTCATCATCTATTTTATACATAACTTCTTCAAAATCTCCCATTGAAACCATTGTATCGTATGAAGATTTCCTTAACATTAAAGGTGGTTGAACTAAAATAAAACCTTTTTTATAGAGTATGTCTAAAGCAAATTTTTGTAAAGCAAAATCTAACATAACAAGTTCATTTTTTAGATAATAAAATCTTTTTCCTGCTACTTCACTTGCTTTTTTTGTGTCAGCTAAATCAAATTCTTCAAGTAAATCTACATGACTTTTAATTTCAAAATCTGGACTTGGTTTTTTACCCCAAACTTTTTCTTCTTTATTTTGTGTATCATCTATTCCAACAGGAACAGATTCATGTAATATATTAGGTATATCAAATCTAATAATGTCTATTTTTTCTTTTATTGTAAGAGTTTTTTCTTCTTCTTGTTTGATTTTAATTGGGATCTCTTTAACTAAAGATAATTTTTCAGAAGCATCCTTATCTTGTTTTTTTAATTCAGCTATTTCTTTACTTAAAACATTTCTTTGACGTTTAAAGTCTTCAGTTTTTTGAAGAGATTCTCTCCATAAAACATCAAGTTCTCTAACTTCATCTAACTTTTTAATCAAGTCAGGTCTATCTCTTTTTTGTAAATCTTTTTTTATTATATCTGGATTTTCTCTTATTAGTTTCATATCAAGCATGTAATATCACCTTTATTTGTTTAATTAATATTAGTATTAATATTTTATCAAAATTTTCAAACAGTATTATGTTAAGATTAAAGTCAATGTAGAGCAGTTAGCTTATAGAACTCGATGTTGATCTCATAATAATATATAGATTCGGATAATATTTAAAGCTTTCTGATATTAGTATAGGTATTCATGTTCATGGTTTATAAAGTTTATTGAAAAGAAAAAAAAAGACTGATTTTTTACTTTTTTTCACTAAAAAGTTACTACTTTCTAAAGCCTCTGAAATCAAGGGTTTTAGAGTTTCTGTTTTTGAAAACAATACTTATTTTAGGTATGTTTGCGAAAACTTTATAAAGTGAAATTGGTCTCATTGGGGTATATAGTCACGTTTACAGAGATGACAGAGTTTACTTTTAAGAGATGAGAGAGAATACGTTTATGTTAATAATATTAACACGGAGGTGTTAAATAAATGGAAAAGAAAAATTGGGCAAAAAGAATAGTGGCCCTTGGAACCGGAGCGTTAATGCTTGGAGCAACCATTTTGGGTGCAACTGCAGCAACGTGGGACCTAATGGATTACCCAGCACCATTCGTTGCGGATGGTCAGCTAGACGACACAGTACTTGTCGTGGGTGCAGCAGCACAGACAGCAGATGTCTTAGGTGCAATTGACATTGCAGCAGCTCTTCAAGCAGCAGCAGTATCACAAACAGCAGTTGAAGTTTCAAC
>Ga0233437_1000500_pt1 | contig 89619 bp, 93 predicted proteins | sample SI_122_August201_FD_182714 | JGI IMG/M metagenome (GOLD analysis project Ga0233437, IMG submission 182714) | Seawater microbial communities from Saanich Inlet, British Columbia, Canada - SI_122_August2016_200_MG | ecosystem: Environmental > Aquatic > Marine > Inlet | place: Canada: British... | reverse complement strand
ATATTGCAGAATACGCATGGCGATACAATCATAGAAACATGGAAGCTAAAGACAAAATCAAGTCGATTTTACAATTGCTTGAAAACAGATACGAATATAGTGGCTAATTTAGGACTTTACCCTAGTTTATTACAGAAGTGAGTCGGTAAAATTAGGTTTCATGCGTGATACTACAGAGCGAAAACGTTGGGAAGAAGCACTTCAAGAAAGTGAAGACAAATTCAAAGCAATCTTTGAGCACGCCAATGATGAGATTATCTATCTGGACAAATACGGAACCAACGTACCCTTAATCATATGCCAAAAAAAGGGCGATGCTTTTGCATCGCCCTTTTCTATTTTAGTTTCGTACTAGACGTTAGTTCCAGTTCTTCTTGAGCCAGCCGCCAACATCCATAGCTTCCATCGGACCTACCATGATCTGCCAGTCAGGAAGTTCGTCTTCAAGCTCGCCTCTGAGCACTGCTACTTTACCAGGGAGGATCAGTTTCTTATGGCTGACCTTACTGGCAGCATCCTGCTCCTTGGCTGTCTTGGCGATCTTTTCAGAATCGAGTTTGCCCGCGGACCAGGCTGTTAAGACTGAAAGGCCCTCGGTATCACAAACCATCAACCAGGAAGGAACACCGGTGGATTCAAGCTCACCAGCAATAGTGAAGTAGGTGAGCGAGAAGTTGGTGGTAACGCAGAACGGGCTATCAGCTGAAGCGTTGCCAATCGGGTAAATACCGGCAGCCATCTGGATCGGTTTCTGCGGATCAGTGTAGATGTTAAGCCGCAATGTGATCAATGGGTAAATCATTGCCGGATCAAAGGTATCCAGAATAACAATGCTGCCATATTTAGCAACATATTGCGCTGCCATCATTGCCTCTTCATCCAATGAAGAAGCGCCTTCACCCGCAAATGTAATTGTGGGGAAGCCCATGGGCTGGAATCCCTTCTTTATTGCCAGTCTGCGCATTTGGGTCAGCGCATTTACGGAATCGCCATACCCCCTGGTTCCCGGATCTAGGATCAAATCCTCAACCCCAGCTCCTTCAGCTTTCTGGGAAAGCTCGGCCAGTTCATCAAGGCCTTCGCCGCGAATTCCAAGCGCAACACCATTGGCTTTGGCTAGTTCGATCATCGCATCGATATTGTCCTTGTTTGCACCATAGATAGCCGGTTTGACATCGGCGACTTTCGCAAGTGCTGCGCCCATGGCGGCAGCATCAGTGGACATAAGAATCAAGGGTAAATCAGTCTTGCCTTTGACTGCTTCAGCCACTGCAGCAAACTTCCCGGCATCGCCGGAATCATTCTGCACAGCGATGCCATCCATCCCAAAAGTTATACCCACGCGCTCAACGGTATACTTGGTAACCGCTTCAACGGTCTGAGCAATTTCGTCATCCGACTGAGTATCTTTTACGCGGACAACCAGTGCTGCAGGATGGAAGAATGTTTTATCATGGCGGAACATAACGGTTTCGCCACCAACTTCCATCTTCCTCTCACCAGCACCAATAGTCACCAATTTCATCGGCGGTCGAGAAGCAGCTTCGAGTGCTTGTTTGGCCTCATCGCTCACATCGGGACACTTGGAAAGCTCGGCTTGACCCTGGGCCAGTTTCATAGCAAAGGCCAAACAAGTGGGAAAACCACAGGCCTTACAATTTGTTTTGGGGAGGAATTTGTAGATTTGAATACCAGTTAATGCCATCTCTCTGCTCTCCTTATCCGTTCAGTTTCCCGATGGTGGCCTTTACCATCTCCACGGCTCTGGGATGGCACATCACTACCAAATCGGTCCCGGCGTTAATTAGTGCTGACGCGGTCAACTCTTCCCAGATCACTGAACGGGATTTAACTGCGCCCCACTCGGCCGGTACGCCTTCAGCGGCCCGGGCTTCTTTCTGTCTCCATGTCTCGCCACCAGGATGGCTGATGATGGGCATCTGACACATACTGTCACCCATTAGTGCAGCCAATTTCAAACGTTCGATAATGGAATATGCGTATTCGATACCGTACCCCAGCGCGCCTGTATCAGGGTCCATAATGATGGAATCCAAAGGAACACCAACGTCGGAGACCAGTACATTAAGCTGTTTGGCCAGGTTAATGTCCAGCGGGCTTTTGGCTATGGCAATATGCCCATCGGAAATGGCAACTGCAGCGGCAGTCCTATAGTTCTTTTCTTCGCAAAGTCCCAGTGCAATTCTCTGCCCTTTGGCAGCCTCAGAAGCAGCCATCAGGACTTCGTTATCCTTCTCTGCCACACCAGGGCCAAGCACGATAAGCGGCAAATCTACCGCCGATAGTACTTTGTCCACCACTGCCTTGGCTTCAGCCGCGCCAGTGTTTGCACTCTCAGGATGGGCACTGGTCAGTTTGAGGCAAATAATCTCTGCCCCGAATTCGACAGCCTTCTTGGCCCATGCGCCGGGGTCTTTCACCGCATCTCCCCAGGCAGACATAAGTTCATCGGGATATGCAGGTTCACAATCTTGAATCTCAATAGCTACACGGGTGGGATTGCAGGGTTCACCCTCGAACTTCAAATATGGCATAGTGCTTGCGCCACCGAGGATAACTTCCTTTCGGCCTCCGCCGCCAAGCTTGACTTCTCTAATTTTGCCGGTCCATTTATCAACCGGGATCTCTACCGCCATGTAAGAGCCTCCTTCTATCTATTTCCCACAGGATTTGATTACATCATGGAATCCATGGTCAGCGCCGGGTGTCCCTTTTCGGTAAGGAAGGCCACCATGGCATCGGAATCCTGGGCAATATCGCCATCGCAGATTTTGTCTAGAAGATCAGGTACACCGGCTCTTTCCGCCGCTGCCTGTAATTGCTCAGCAAATTCTTCTTTAAGATTCTTCGAGAGCCATACCAGTCTCTTTATACCGCCATCAGCTGAGACAAACTTGTCGCTGGTGACATAGGTTTTGCCATGCCCCATCATGCCTGGAGTCTGGTTTCCGCCACCCATAATACCCATGAGTTGGGTGAAGGTCATACCAGCGGGGGATATACTATAATCATCTCGAGAGAGAACCATCACGCCATTGGCTTCCGGAAGGATCGACATAACGCACTCACAGCATCCGCAGGTGGTCATGGGAGCATCCATAATGGAGTAAATAGTGAAACGCTCGATTGCCTGCTGTGTATTGCCGTAAACGAACTGGTTGACGCCTTCCCATTCACCCTTTTCTTCGGAGAGGCAAGTGCCTTTCGTTACCGGCTGATTTCCGCCATGAGGGTTGATCTCGAAAGCTGCTTTACAGTCGAGCCAGCTATAAGCGCCACAAAGTCCAACGCGCTCGGGGTTTATCATACAAACGTGGGTCGGAGCGAAAGACTGGCACAGGGAGCAACTGTAGAAAACGTCCACAGCATCGTCGGTAAGACCAGCAACTCTCTCGTTTCTCTCACGGTAAACTGCTCTGGCTTCTTCCATCATCTTAATGACGGTTTCTTCTTCGGTATAGAAAGCCATCTCGATCTTGTCAATGATTGCGCCATATTCGTTCTTGAGACAGGCATACAGGATTTCTCCAAGGTCTGTAATCCTGAAACCTTTCTCAACAGCGTTATTGTGAATTCTGATCCAGGCGATATCTCTCTGTCCCTGGTGCTGAATACCCTCAGCGCCATTGAGGAAGTGGTGTATCTGGCGCTCCAGCACACCTTCGAAGTCTATCTGCATCTTGCGGCCCGCCACCTTGACTCGAATACCCATGGGAGTCTTGGTACCTGCCGGAGCGGCATCCAGATCAGGGCCAATGAGTTCAATTTTATGATCATCAACCTCATCCATTCCGGCCATGCTCAACCACTCGAAGCATTTACCGTTCTTACCACCCATCTCAGCACGCAGGTCTGCTTTACGGACAACCTCGCCCTCAAAGGCAGCACCATAAGAAACTGGGATAGGTACTTTGGTGATCTTGAGCTTAATGCCACGAACTTCAATACATTTCTCAACAAGGCGCTCAGCCTTTTCCATATCGTTGGCGCCCGGAATATCGTCAAACGGCATGCTGACAACATGTTCGTACTGAGTAACACCAACAGGTGAAATGTTAGGAATCAGGGTATCCGCAATAACAGGGAAGCCATAGTTGATGGCACCGGCTGCAGTGGCATATTTCAGGTCATCAATCGGACCGAGTGCCAGTGCGAAAGCGAAACAGCGGAACTTGTTATAGAAAAGGTTTCGGCGGGCATCACCAGGTTCAAATCCTCCGAAACTGATAGCGGCACGAGTAGCAAACCCGGCAGCGTAAACGGTCGAATGGGTATTGTTGCCCAGTGGAACGGTGTAGGTGTCATATCCGAGTTCTACACCCTGGCGCAGCAACTGATCTGTTACAAAATCGCCACCATCATTGGGATCACCAGTGAAGAAGCACAACTGACCCTTCGCCTGAAGTTCTCGGACAACTTTCACAGCTACTTCGTCGTTCTTGGCCCTGCCGAGGATTGCGGCAAAACCGGTCATTCGGCCATCCACCAGCGCTACACCCCAGGTACGCATCTGTACATCGTCGATGGCGCCGTTATATGTGTAACCGTTCTTGGATTCCGGACGTTCACCCTTGGCGTAGGCAATTCCTTCGATTACTTCTTCGGCAAAGAGTGTTGCCATACCTGCATCCAGGGTTTCACCCAGGTAGGGAGTCCACAGATCTTTTCCTGGTATAGGGGATACAATTGATTTGCAATAATCTACAACCCACTGCAAATCACTGATTTTCTCTACTTTGTGCCCGAGCATTCCGTAAATGGTGGGCAAATAGTATGCCGTCATCGGGAGTTCGATTTTTGTATCGGGTCCGGGATTCTGCATGGCTGCATTCAGGGCGTCTTCCGCCTCTTTAACAACGGCCTGCGCTCCTCTTAGGGCTCTGGTTGCAATATATTTGGACATATACTATTCTCCTTCCTAAATTCCTCAGGTAACCTAGTAGGTTCGGAAATCTCCGGTCATTTCAGCATCCATCGGATTGGTGGCGGCCATTCGTTTCGCCTGAACGTATGAAGGGCTGGTCGACCACTGTGCCGGCCTTTCGGTGAGTCTGTTGAAACCGGTATCAATGAGAAGCTTGTTGGCTTCAGCAGCCTTGGCATCATCGATATCTGCTTTGACTATCTTTCCACCGATGGAAAGTCCCATTTTATAGTAATTCAGCGCCTGTTCCGAAAGTCCCATCGAATCCAGTTCGCCCTCTGCGCCTTTCTCAATTACAGATACGTTTCCGCCCATACCTTTGAGGTCGGCGGCCGCTTTCTCGGCATCTTCCGGTCTTCTGAAGAGTTTTGATATTGTTGCCATACTCTGACCCTCCTAATTAACTTCGGGGAACTTTGCTCCAATGCCTAGTATAAAACCTGTTCCCAAGAACAACGCACCCAAAAGATTATTTTAGCCTTGATACAAATGGAAGTCAACCTTAATCGAGCTACGGAATAGAAATAGTGGATGGATCACCCCTAAACACAGAAGGTTTGGCATGATAATAGCTCAACCGCAACTCTGTAGAAAATGGGCTAACCGGGTTATGGGGAAAATCTAACTGGATCTGTAACTTTCAAGAACATCATCTGGAAAGTCACCATTGGTGAATACATGCTGGACATCATCAAGTTCTTCAAGCCTATCGATCAATTTCAAAGTCTGCAGAGCAGCTTTTTCATCCAGCGGAGCCAGGTTTTGTGGTATGAGTGTTACTTCGGCTGATGCTATCTTAACTCCGGTTTCCTCAATAGCCTTGCGGACAGCCTCAAAGTCTTCCGGTCGACTGATGATCTCAATCGCGCCACCTTCATCCTTGACATCTTCGGCGCCGGCATCTATCGCAGCAAGTTCCAACTCATCGATATCACCTTCAGCTTCGACAACTATCAGGCCTTTCTGCTCAAAAACCCAGGTAACACAACCAACCTCACCCATGTTGGCATTGTTTTTTGTAAGAATGCTGCGCACCTCGGAGACGGTGCGGTTTCGATTATCGGTGACTATCTGCAATAGCATTGCGGCGCCGCCAGGACCATAACCTTCCAATGTCATTTCTTCTAAGGCCCCCGCTGTACCTGCACCAGTACCACGTTTTATAGCCCGATCGATGTTGTCGATCGGCATATTATTGTCTCTGGCTTTTTGCACTGCCAGCCGCAACGTCGAATTTGCATCGGCATCCCCACCGCCACTTCGAGCCGCGATGGTTATTTCACGACCTAGCTTGGTAAAAAGCTGGCCTCTTTTTGCATCAGCAGCGCCTTTCGCGCGCTTGATTGTGGACCATTTTGAATGGCCTGACATCTTGCAACCCCTATAATTTAGATTATTGCTAGTTTCTTTCGGCTACTGTTTTATTAACATAATCGACGATCTCGGCAGTGGTAGTTCCTGGGCCAAAAGTCGCCGCAATACCTATCTCTTTTAGTGCCGGATGGTCATCTTCAGGAATGATACCACCGGCAATTACCACAACATCTTTCATGTCCCTCTTATTCAACTCGTTCATCACGAGGGGAAACAATTCAGTATGAGCCCCGGAGAGAATGCTCAATCCAACAACATCCACATCCTCTTGCAGCGCAGCTTCGGCTATCATTTCCGGCGTTTGACGAATTCCAGTATAGATCACTTCCATTCCAGCGTCACGAAACGCACGTGCGATAACCTTGGCCCCTCTATCGTGGCCATCAAGACCGGGTTTTGCAACCAATACCCTAACCGTTGCTTTCTCAACCATGCGCAAAACGCCTCCCTAATTAATGCCTAAACCTTTTGTGCTAGTTCGATGAGAACACCATTGACAGATTTGGGATGGATGAAACCGATCTTCCCAGCCAGCCCCTTCCGTCCTTCTTTATCGATAAGCTTTCCGCCCTCACCCTCGATTCGCTTGAGTTCTTCATCTGTATCATCTACTTCGATACAGATATGGTGAATCCCTTCCCCTTTGTTCTCCAGGAATTTAGCCACACCGGTATCGGGTTTGATTGGCTGAATGAATTCCAGCTCAGTATCTCCTATATGAATCAACGCGGCTTTGACCCCTTGATCAGGCACATCTTCGATCTTGGCAGGTTTTATCCCGAACAATTTTTCAAAAGACGCAACTGCGTCATCAATGTTGTTAACCGCTATAGCTACATGGTCGATCCGCTTGATCATTTTTCCTCCTGGTTATTATATCCCAGACGCTGTTACGCTCGCTCATATTCCGAACTACACACTCAGTAATCAGCGTCGATCTACTCTATCATGGCTGAATATACAACAATTGAAGAATGGTGTCAATTACACGCTATGCTTCGGTTATCGCCCCATATAATACCTTCAAATACATATACAACAGGGAATTCCCTAACCCGATTCCAATATGGTACAATGGCCGTGTCAGTTTCGAACCTAACTATTCTTACCCATATAAATGTATTAGGACAAACACTAATCAGGCTTTTGATGGAAGATCATAGATGGACTATTTAGATATACATCATTCCCCCAGATTTAAAAAACCGGTAATGCTAGCGGCTTGGCCCGGTGTTAGCAACGTCGCCTTGGATGTAGCCGCTTACCTCCGGGAAAAACTGGGGGCCAAAGAATTCGCGGAAATTGAACCCACCGATTTTTTCACTCCAGTCGGGATCCAGGTACAGAACAATGTAGTCCAAGTTCCGGTATTCCCGGAAAACAAATTCTACCTTATCAAAACACCAAAAGGCAAAAGCGACATTATCATCTTCTACGGGGAAGCTCAACCAGACCAGAACCAATACGATTTGGCCCACGTAATTCTGGATGCAGCTGAAAAGTTCAAGGTTAAACGCATTTATACATGTGCCGCTGCTCTCGTTCAGCACAGTGTGGAAAAATCTCGAGTACTGGCAGCAGCGACCGATGATAAACTGATTACAGAATTAAAAAAGTACGATGTTACACTCGCGGGCAATTTTCAAATTCGTGGCCTCAACGGATTACTCCTGGGAGCCGCGAAAGAGAGACAAATGGAAGGTATCTGCATCCTCGGAGAAACCCCTCAATATGCGGCCGAAATACCCAATCCGATAGCCTGTTACGCCGTACTTGGTGCACTATCCAGAATTTTCAATCTCGAACTTGATCTCTCAGACATAGCCAAAGAGGCAGAACAAACAGCAATAATCATGAAATCTCTATCACAAGAATTGATGGTCAAGTATATCGACCATTTCACCCAGCCGATCTGGGAACGTAATCCCCGCGAAGAAGACTACGACGAAGACTACGACGAAGACTAGACGCGTAAAAAACCCAAGTGAGGAGGTAAAGAGTGGATAGACAACCAGGCGGACCTAAAGGAGATATCAACTGGGAGGAAGTCTGGCAGAAGATCGCCGGCAATAAAAGCAGTAATGATATCACAAAATACCTGAAAAAGGGACCAGTGGTCTGGATCATTGCAGGGGTCATCATCGCTATCTGGTTGCTTACCGGCATATACACCGTCGGCCCCGGCGAAGTAGGTGTAGTACGTCAATTCGGCAGCCACGTCTCGACTGCAAGTCCAGGACTCAACTACCACCTGCCATGGCCTATTCAAAGCTACAACCGGGTAAATATGGAAGAGATACGAGTTGCCGAGGTTGGATTCAGGACCGTATCCGCTGGCCAGTTTCAGATTGTAAAGGTAGAATCCCAAATGCTTACCGGCGATGAAAACATAGTCGATGCCCAAGTCGTGGTGCAATACAAAGTCAGAGATGCCGCCGACTACCTGTTCAATGTCGAAGATCCTGAAGAAGCCCTCAGCGCTGCCACGGAAGTCGCTTTGAGAGGTGTGGTTGGCAGCAATACAATCGACTTCGTCATGATCGACGGCAGAAGCATAGTTCAAAGCGAAACCATGGAATTTCTGCAAAGATTGCTCGATGCTTATGGTTCCGGCCTTCAAATAACCGCCCTCAAACTACAATCTGCAGGCCCTCCGCAAGAAGTTAAAGACTCTTTTGATGAAGTTGTCCGAGCCCGTGAGGATAGAGAAAAAGTGGTACGCGATGCAGAAGGATACGCTGCTGATAAAGTACCCGTAGCCAGGGGTGAAGCTGAACAACTGGTGCTGGCAGCCACGGCTTATAAAGAGCAGCGAGTTCTCAAGGCTGAAGGTGATGCTTCCAAATTCCTCAACATTCTCAGGGAGCACGAGGTTCCGGCAGCATTCCAGTCTCTGGCCGACTACGGAAACAGCGAAGCCTTACAGGCGCTGATACAGATTGGAACTATAGACGGAGAATCCGCAACTATGACCAGAGATAAACTGTATGAGATACTTAAAGGATACGGGGTTGCCGGAGGAGTAGATCAACCGGATCGTATGACCGGAGTGTATCTTAACAATGCCTTTGCCCAACTCGGGATCGCTGGCGAATACCAGAATGCCTACGAAGAAGCCATTCGACTGACCGAGGAAAGGCTGTATCTGGAAACGATGGAAGACGTCCTTACAGGAACAGAAAAATTCATAGTTGATCCCGATACCGGCGGTAATCTGGTACCATTCTTGCCCCTCAAAGAGCTAACTACTTCCGGGCAAACTCAGGAGGCCACACAATGAGACTTCCAGTTATTGTAATAGTAGTAGTACTGATTTTGGCCATAGTCCTGATCACCCAGAGTCTTTACACTGTAGATGAAACAAAGCAAGTTATTATCCTGCAAATGGGAGAGTATAAACAAACCGTCACTAGCGCAGGATTACATGTCAAATTACCGTTTATTCAAAGCGTAAAATCCCTCGAAAAGAGGATACTCATGAGTGATGCTCCATCAACCTCTTATCTTACGCTGGATAAGAAAAACCTGATTGTAGATCATGTCACCCGATGGCGAATTGTGGAACCTGATACTTTCTACAAGAGTGTCGGCAGCACGGAGGACAAGGCATTACAAAGGCTTCAAGCCATTGTTGTTTCTGAGTTAAGGGATGAACTGGCGTCACATAATTTTGTTGACATAATCTCTACCCAGCGCGAACCGATAATGGAAGCTGTAGCCGAGCGAACAGCCGAGAAAGCAACCGAATTTGGAATAGAGATTGTGGACGTCAGAATAAAGCGAGCCGATCTGCCTACCGAGGTCCAGGAAAGTGTATTTTCCCGAATGCAAGCCGAACGTGAACGGATAGCCAAAGAGTATCGTGCGGAAGGTGAAGAGGATGCGTTAAAAACAAGGGCAGAGGCAGATCGAGAAGCAACTGTTATCCTGGCCGAAGCCTACAAAACAGAGCAATCCCTGCAAGGTGAAGGAGACGCTCTGGCTACCGCTATCTATGCTGCCACTTATAATCAAGCACCTCAATTCTACTCACTGCTGAAAACACTGGATGTTTATGGCGCCATCATGAATGAAGAAACAACTTTAGTGCTCAGCACCGAATCTGACCTGTTCAAATATCTCTCAGGAGCAGATCCACAACAATAAGAATAGAGGGTATCAACTTTTATTTTTACCAATATGTTAATAGGGGCACGTTTTAACGTGCCCCTATTTATCTCCCCAAAATGATGAACGAAGTTCCCGATTATTACGCCATTTTACAAGTCCATCACACCGCTACCAGAGAGGTGATCGATGCTGCCTATCGTAAGCTGGCTTCAAGGTATCACCCGGATGTAAACGACTCTGAGGAAGCAGTCGAGATCATGAAACAGCTAAACGAGGCCTATGAAGTGCTCACCGATCCAAACAAGCGAGCGGCTTATGACAAATCTGCCGAAGTATTGAGGACGAAATTGCCACTGAAGGGTATTAAATGGCGGAATTATACTTTACCGATTGGATTGATACTGATTATCATGCTCGCATCCAGGCTCGGTATCAGACTGGCACTAATCATGCTTGTTTTCCTGGGAGTTCTGTGGCTTCTTTCACGAATTGGAAAATGAAGATTATTTAACCTTAATCAATAAGTACAGGTCTCCCGGCTCCATCCCTTGTTCGCCCATACCACTTATTTTAATTTTCTTTCCCGATGCGATCCCTACCGGTACGGTAACCTCAATAGTCTTATTCTCTTTGCCTCTTTTGTAGCGAACCCGTTTCTGGCAACCTTTGGCAGCTTCTTGAGATGAAATTTTCAAATCTTGATGAATATCATCTCCTTCAGGGGGCAAGTCCAGATCGATACCAAAAGCTTTCTTGATTGCATATTTGCTCAGTTTACTCACAGCCTTGCCCATCATTCGTTCGGCAAAATTTGGTTTCCTCACCACAGGCTGACTACCGTAAATGTTTGGAATATCATTCCGAGTCGGTGAGGAACCACGGCTGTAATTACTTCGTCTAGCCCCACCGGGACTGCTGTAAAATCGAAAATGGACGTTCTGCCCTCCGGAAAAAGTCCGATTCCTCAAATCATCATCGAACCTGAGTCCCATCTGGGCAAACATTCGATTCAGTTCCTCAAATATGGCACCATTTGCAAATGCGTTTTTGAAGATATCCTCCTGGGAATAGCCAAATCCGCCGGCGGATCGATTGAAATCAGCACCGGAAAATCGACCGTTTCGGAAGGCATCGTATTCCGTCCTCCGTGTCTGGTCACACAGGACACTGTACGCCTCGTTAATCTCCTTGAATCTCTCCTCAGCCTGCTTCTCATCCCCTGGGTTTCTATCGGGGTGATGCTCAAAGGCCAACTTGCGAAAAGCGCTTCTAACGTCATCAGCGCTTGCCTCTTCGGGAACACCCAGAATATCGTAATAGTCTTTCATTTAATCTTTCTGACCTTCCAATGAATACATTGTACCCTAGCCCTTCTCTCGGAGCTTGTTCACAATAAACTGGGTTTCCTGATGGGTCAAGCCAAATCGGTGCAATGTATGACGAATGATCTCCAGCCCAGCTTCTAATTCCGGTCTAACAACTTCCGCTACTCCAACGTCTTTTAAGAAATCGATATTTTCATCCCCATGAACCATGGCGACAACATCCAGTCTGGGATTAACCTTAAGAGCATTCTTAACAACCAGTTTGACAGCTATAGGATCAGGGAACGCAACTACAAGAACCCGGGCCTTTTCCAGCCTGGCCTGCGCCAGAACCTCCGGATTACTGGCATCCCCAAAAATACATGGAACGTTTTTCTTTCTTGCCCCATCAATGATACGAGGGTCAATATCGATAACAATATAGGTGAATCCCCTGTTCTCCAGCACACGCCCAAGGTGCTTGGCTACCCTGCCATGACCACAAATCACCACATGGTTCGTGAGTGATTTTCCCTCCTCAGTGGCCAAAGGATCAATCTCATCAGCAAGAACGTCCGGGACCTTTTCCGTCTGTGTGACTCGATAGTAGATATTGGAGATAAGTCCCATCGCTAGGGGTGTGAGTAGTATAGTGATAAATGCAGTGGTCAACGTCAAATCGTACAGATCACCGGAGATAAGATTTTCCTCAAGAGCCAAAGCAGCCAAAATAAAACTGAATTCCCCAATCTGGAAAAGCCCACCACCTACAAACAGATTTGTTTTTGTTTTATACCCGAATGCCCAGGTGATAAGAGCCACTATCACGAATTTTCCCATCACAACAGCCACTACCGTGCCCGCAACTTTACCAGGGTTATCCGCTACAAAACCGGGATCGGCCAACATACCCAGGGCAACAAAAAAGAGCACTGCAAAAACATCCCTCAACGGTCTGATATCAGCTAAAGCTTGCTGAGAGTATTCTGATTCGCTGATCAACAGGCCAGCCAGGAAGGCCCCAAGGGCTACTGACAATCCAAGATAATGGGAAGCAAATCCCGCACCAAGGCAAATACAGACCACCGTCAAAAGGAAAAGTTCCCGAGAACGCTCACCGACAACTCTCTTCATAAACAACCGTAGTCCCCAGAATCCTAAAACCAAAACCACACCAAGGAATACCGCTGCTTTTCCGAGAGCCCATCCCAAATCTTGCAGAAGTGCCGTTCCACTATCGCCCAATTGAGGAAGCACAGCTATCATGGGAACTACGCTCAGGTCCTGTATGAGCAATATACCGATCATGATTCGCCCATGAGGACTGCCTAACTCTCCACGATCCATAAGGGTCTTGATCACAATGATGGTACTGCTGAGTGCGATGAAGAAGCCGAAAAGAACTGATTCCTTTACAGGGAAATCGAGACACCATGCAATCCCCAACCCCAGAGCTATAGTAACCAACACCTGGGCAATACCACCAAATACGGCAATCATTCCAATTTTGCGCAGGGTTGCTAGTGAGAATTCGAGTCCCAGGGTAAACATCAAAAGCACTACCCCGATGGTTGCCAGTGTTTCGACGTCATCCACATCACCGATCAAACCCAGCACATGAGGTCCGATAACCACGCCACTCACCAAGTAGCCGAGGATAACGGGCAGCTTGAGCCGATTTGCAAGTAGCCCTGCAAAAAGGGCGACTCCCAAAACAATGGCCATGCTTGCTAAAAGGTCTAAATCTTCCATTGTTCCAAAAATTGAGGAGAGGGAAACCGGTGGTCTGGCTAAATTATATGCCAAAATTACGCTGCAAGTATAGGGCTGAATTTGAAAACAAATTGACCCATTCACAAACTGCTTGCTATAATGCCAGCGTGATCATCGATTTTCACACCCATATTGTCCCTCCCGCTATGAAGGAGTATCGAGATGAACTGGTTCACGAAGACCAGTGTCTCGGGGCTTTTTATGCCGATCCCAAAGCCACCATGGCTACAGCCGAAGAACTGATTGCGAGTATGGATCAGGATGGTATCGATATGTCGGTGGTTGTCAACATGGGTTGGTCCAGTCTGGAGCTTTGCCGTCGTACCAATGACTACATCATGGACTCGATAGCCAGGTATCCTGATCGGCTGATCGGTTTTTGCACTGTTCACCCCGAATGGAAAGAGGCTGCAAAAGAGATCGAGCGTTGTGCCAAAGGTGGAATGCGGGGAATAGGAGAATTGATGCCTCATCTGCAGGAGTTCGATTTGGGCAACGAATCACTGATGGCCCCAATTATCGAGGTTGCGAAAAACAACAATATGATCATCCTCACCCATTCTTCAGAACCGGTGGGACATATATATCCCGGAAAGGGCAATGTGCTACCCGGGATGCTATATCAATTCATCACCAATTTCCCCGATGCCACCATCGTCTGTGCTCACTGGGGAGGCGGTCTTCCTTTCTATGCCTTGATGCCTGAAGTTGGCCGGGCACTTGAAAACGTATATTTCGATACCGCAGCATCACCGTTTCTGTACAAATATGATATCTTCCCACACATCGCTGAAATTGCAGGGATCGATAAAATTCTGTTTGGGAGCGATTTCCCTCTAATCACACAGCAACGGATAATCAAAGGCCTGGACCAGGTGGAAATGCCAGTTGAAAACAAGCAACGAATGCTGGGAAAGAATGCCTGTGAGGTGCTGGGATTGGATTGATGGGTGAGATTCGCGCTTTCATTGCCATCGAGCTACCGGATGAAGTCAAAACAAACTTGTCCACACTGCTGGGCAAACTCAAACCCGGCCACGAGAGAACGGTCAAATGGGTCGATCCTAACTCAATTCACCTCACACTGAAATTCCTGGGCAACATTCCAGACAGCAAAATAGTTGACATAACACAGGCTGTAACAAACGCAACTCAGAAAATTCGACCCTTCTCGCTGTCACTACAACGTTTGGGAACCTTCCCCAACCTGAGATCGCCCAAGATTGCTTGGGTAGGTATCGGGGGTGATGTTGAGGTAGTCACCAGTATACACCGCCAAATCGATCGAGCGCTGGTTCCACTCGGTTTTGCCTCAGAGAAGAGATCGTTTTCACCACACCTTACTCTGGGACGAGTCCGTGATAAAGCTACGAATAAGGAGCGGAGTGACCTTGGTAAAGCCATCGAATCAATCAAGGTTAAAAATCCATCTCCATTTTCAGTCGACCAAGTTTCACTCATGCAAAGCACGTTAACCAAAAGTGGGGCGATATACGATCAGATTTCGATTATTACACTTGACAAAAATTGACCAAACATGATACATTGAATTAGCACTCTCTGAAAGAGAGTGCTAATATTGTCTGATAGTATACATCTCAGGGAGGTTTAGCCTCAATGCCTATATATGAGTACCAATGCACATCTTGTGACCATAGCTTCGAGCGACGCCAGGGTTTTGACGCTGATCCGATTTGCGCCTGCCCCCAGTGCGAGAATCAGTCGAGAAGGCTCTTTAAACCTGCTCCAATTATTTTCAAGGGAAGCGGGTTCTACGTCACAGACTACAACGGAAAATCTCCATCCGCAGCCTCCAGTAACTCTGAAGAAGTGAAAGGTAGCGAATCCAAGTCACCGGAACCGGCAACGGCAAGCGATTCATCCAAATCCTCGGATGAATAATGCAAGCCCTTCTGCAACGTGTTTCGCAAGCCTCGGTTAGCGTCGACGGTGAGATCGTCGGCCAGATTGGACCGGGGCTTGTTGTGTTTGTTGGTGTTGGTGAAGAGGACTCGGAGGAAGATGCCCGGTATCTGGCAGATAAAATCGCAGGACTCCGCATTTTCGCCGATTCAGATAGCAAATTCAATCTCTCTGCCTTGGATATGCAGGGCGAAATACTGGTAGTAAGCCAATTCACCCTTCTGGCAGATACCAGGAAAGGACGCAGACCCAGTTTCACTCATGCTGCCCCTCCGGAAACGGCTGATTCTCTTATCCGGAAATTCGTTGATTTTATCAGCAACACCGGACTCAAGATTGAAACCGGTCAGTTTCAGGCCCACATGCTAGTAGAGATTCACAATGACGGCCCCGTGACCATTCCTCTCGATAGCAAAACAAGATTCAAACCCCGCAGTAAATCGGACCCTTAGGAGAGGCTACCATAACACTCGTAAATCTTGACCTGGCGAACAATACATGATATATTGCTTATGCAAAGCATTCGCAATAAATACTGCAAATATCCATCGGTTGAGGTGGTTTCATGGCAACTGAATTAATAGGTCAACGCATGACTTCGCAAAGGAAGTTACTATTGGAGATTATTCGTGATGCCGGAGGGCATCTAGACGCCGACGAGCTTTTTCAAAAAGCAAAGGGGCGCGATCCCCGCATTAGCCTTTCCACCATCTATCGCAATCTGAATTTGCTCAAGGAATTGGATTTGGTGGCTGAACGGCATTTTGTTGAGGATCATCATCATTACGAACTCAAAGACACTGCCGAGCACCATCACCTGGTATGCCGAAGTTGCGGCGAGGTGTTCGAATTCAACTCTCCGTTGACCCCAAAAATGACCAAGGATGTGGAAGAAACGAGTCAGTTTCAAATAACGGACATCGAAATAAATATGCAAGGGTATTGCCCAAATTGCCCGAGGGATATGCATCAAGAGTCATCAATATGAGATTTCGGTACAGACGAGGGAACAAACCGGCTAGAAAAGATGGCAAGCCTGATAACAAAAGTATTGCCGATCTACAGAAGATTGTGCTGATTGGGAATCCCAACGTCGGCAAAAGTCTCATTTTTGGCAGATTGACAGGATCATATGTTGCTGTTTCGAATTACCCTGGAACCACCGTCGCTATCGATACCGGTAAATGCAAATTGAACGGTAAAGAATACGGGATTATAGACTCTCCGGGAATGTACTCTTTTATTCCTATTACAGAAGAGGAACGTGTAGCCAAACAACTCCTTTTGGAGGAAAAACCACGGCTGGTGATTCACGTTATCGATGCCAGGAACATGGAACGTATGCTGCCAATGACTCTGCAAATGATCGAAACCGACCTTCCCCTCATGCTGGTGGTCAATATGATGGATGAAGCCGAAGCGGCAGGCATCAAGATAGACTGTGAAGAGCTGGAAACCACTCTTGGCATACCCACCGTTCCTGTTGTAGCCACCACATGCCGCGGATTCCCTGAGCTAATCTTCAGAATGGGTGACTATGTCGCAAGTTGAATCTCTACGCGTTACATATGACGCTACCATCGAATCCGCGATAAAAGAGATCGGGCCACTCCTTGAGTCAACCTATTCAATCTCCAAACGTTCTGTAGCGCTGTTATTTTTGCAGGACGATAAAGACATCCGGCAACTGCTCGAACAGGATGAATCTGCCCGATTTGCCCGAATCGATACCATCGCTAAAAAAACGCAGAGCAAATATTCACATCCGTTAAATTACGTTATTCGAATGCGATTGCAACGTGAAGCCGAACATATCGCATCCTCTTGTATCACTATGGAAGATGCACCAGAGATGCCGTTTAGGGAGAAACTCAGCCGGATAATGATAAATCCCATAACCGGTATCCCGATTCTCCTCGTTATTTTGTATCTTGGACTCTATCAGCTCGTCGGTGTCCTTGGGGCCGGTATAATGGTTGATTGGATCGAGGGCACCCTGTTTGGGGAGCATATCAATCCATTTTTTGCAGATCTGGCTGAAGACTATATCCCATGGCAAAGCATTCAAGATTTGATAGTTGGTGAATACGGCATTCTCAAACTGGGCCTTACGTATGCCATAGCGATTATACTGCCCATAGTGGGAATATTCTTCATTGTTTTCTCTATCATTGAGGACACCGGATACCTCCCACGGCTCTCTCTTCTGGTTGATGCTCTGTTTAAGAAGATAGGATTAAGCGGCAGGGCAGTAATACCGATGGTTCTGGGACTCGGTTGCGATACGATGGCAACAATGGTTACCCGAACCCAGGAGACCAGGCGGGAACGAGTTATTGCCACCCTCTTGCTGGCTCTAGCAATACCATGCGCAGCGCAGTTGGGGGTTATCATGGGAATCATGTCCGGTCACCCGAAAGCGCTGATTACATGGGTACTCGTGATCGTTCTGAGTTTCATACTGATCGGATACCTCGCATCCAAAGTGTTGCCCGGAAGAAAACCCAGTTTCTATATGGAACTGCCTCCACTCCGATGGCCAAAGCTCTCCAATGTCCTGACGAAGACGTACACTCGGATGATCTGGTATTTGAAGGAAGTGTTGCCCATATTTGTCTTAGTAAGCGTCATTGTCTGGTTCATGGAATTGGTCGGCGCAATGGATTCAATCCTTTCAGGCATCGAACCGCTGGTAAACTTCATCGGATTACCGGATGATACTGCAAGTGTATTCCTGTTCGGGTTTTTTAGAAGGGATTATGGCGCTGCCGGTTTATTCGATATGCAGGATATCCTGACCGGAGTTCAACTCACAGTGGCTGCCGTGACCCTAACATTATTCGTTCCTTGCATTGCCCAATTCATGATGATGGTCAAAGAAAGGGGAGTAAAAACAGCCGGATCAATCCTGGTTTTCATAGTTGTATATGCATTTGGTGTTGGATTCCTGTTAAATAAAATCCTGAATGGTATCGGGGCTACCTTATGAAATGTGCTTTTTGCGGATATGAATTCGAGGAATGCGAAGGTCAGGAAACCTGCAAAGGGTGTCCTGTTTCCAATTGCAAGATAATTTGTTGCCCCAATTGCGGGTATGAAACATTGCCGGAGCCAAAATCTCTAAAGATATTGAAAAGGTGGTTCAAGCGAAATGATAAGTGAAGCAGCTCAGGAAGTACTGGAAAAGTTATGGATCGAAACAGTGGATGGAAGAGAGACGTCAACAGACAAAAAGTCTGTAGGCCGCGAGAACGTAATTCGAGGACTTCTGAAATCAAATCATATCGTCAGCAAAGGCAATAATGTGCAACTGACTAAATCCGGCTATGAAGAGGCACGCAAGGTAATTCGAAGACACCGTCTGGCTGAAAGGTTGTTTCACGACGTTCTTGATGTCGGTGAAGAAGATATGGAAGACACGGCATGTAAAGTCGAGCACATTCTATCTGAAGGTGTAACACGTAGTATTTGCACGCTACTGGGTCATCCCACCGAATGTCCTCACGGCAAACCAATTCCACCAGGGAAGTGCTGTAAAGAAAAGAAGAAATCTGCCATAAGCGTGGTCTCTTCGGTCGCTGATTTAAAGAAAGGACAAAAAGGGAAAATCGTATATGTTCTAACCAAGAAAGACAAAAATCTGCAAAAACTCATGGCCATGGGAGTATTGCCGGGTCAATCCGTTGAGGTCATTCAAACTTCCCCATCATATGTATTCCAAGTCGGGCAAACTCAGGTTGCAGTTGATAAAGAAATAGCCGGAAGCATTTTTGTGCGTTCGGCATGAAAATCAGATTCCACCTGTTGTCTCTAGTCTCCTATTCTGCTATACTTTTGCTTGGCACTCAGAGTGCATGCCATTATAGAACTTGCGGCCCCATCGTCTAGGGGACTAGGACGGCGCCCTTTCAAGGCGCAGACAGGGATTCGAATTCCCTTGGGGCCACCACTTACTCAAAGTTGATGCCCTCATATTTTACTCCTGCCTTATTTGTTTGACTCCGTGTTATTTTCATCTTCCTTTTATGATCCAGACTCAGTACTACCCGGTCATGGTCATTCCATCGCATCTGGCTGCTTGGGTTGCTGCTCCCACGTTGGGGCTTTGAGATGGTTTCTGTTTTCAATGAGCAGTTGCAGTGAGAACCGTATCTGAGCAGTCCGCAGTGCATCTGCGGGGGATTACCATTTATAGGGAATTAGCGTTAGAAAAACACAGATGAATACCTTCTAATTCTCTAACAGACTCAAATTCAGCTTCGACTGATAACATCATACTCCTTCGCGTCAATCGTAGAACTAGCGGTGATAGTAGGGGGAATTGCATGTTGATAACATGTGGGATTTCTTTACGCGATGACTACCGATGGGATTGTAGAATCGGGTCTCCGTAGCTACTGTATTGGGCAATCCAACCACGCTCACCTTTGGATTTTCCCGTGGTCAATTCAACAAACAGCCAACGTATGCCTGCCGAGTATTGAGGCCCTTCTTTGACCAGAGCAATATCATCCGGGCTCATGCCGATTAAGTCATCACTGTCTGTGTATTCTTCGACATCTCCAGGGGTTGGCCAGAGTATACTATACGAAACCGGTGTAACAATATCACCCACTGATATTGGATCAAAGACCAGAATAGGTGCTGAGCCTACATACCTATCTGTGAGACTACCAAGCCCTTCTTGAGCCACGACGTTTATCTTGATATTTGGCTCTTGGTCAGCTGGGAAATATGATGCGACAGGAAATGGAGCTCCATTGGATTCATCAAGCCTTATAGTACCGTAGTCATTTTGTTGATGGCTTGGTGTTAACGTGAAAGCGATGATGATTTCCTCATGACAGACTACCCTATCCAACTCAATTGTTAATGTATTCGATGGGGTACCTGTACTTATCGTTGAATATACCCTCGGCTCATCGAATTCAAAATCTGTGACAAGCCAATCCGACTCAACGGTTACCCTTACATCTGTAGCAGTAACTTCCCCAATATTACAGATTGAGACTTGGGTATACGCTGGAGTCATATCTACCGTGGTTGACATTGGTAGGATATCAGACATCGCCTGTATAAATGTAATGTCACTATTGGATGATCTACTGCAAACATCAGCTAGGAAATTTTCGACAAGTTCCTTGGTTAAGTTGGTTACAGCAGATTGATCCTCATGAGGTACCATAACGCGATATGAATAATCTAAACGGAATTTAATTTGCTTTTGGTAGAGTGCAATTTCATTGCTTTTAGATCCAACTCTTTGTCCTGTTGGTTTACCTGTTCACACTGCGTATAGAGACTAATCGCAATGATAACAACAGTGAGAACGGGGATAATTTGTCCTACTCTGCCTGACGGAATTAGAATACTCATCACGTTCCTTAATTTACGTAAGGGTTGCAACAAATTATTTTTATTGATTCTCAATGCCATGGCAACTACTCAGTTCATAACTAGCAACTTTGTGGTGCTATTTGTCCACGATTCTAGACCCACAGGATGTTTATGTCAATACACAACGAGTTTGGATTAAGATAGGTTAACATAGAAACATATATACAAATTCATCCTATCCTATGCTAACCTTGACTCATCTTGTTTGCATGGTTGCATGGGTGAGACTATAATGGTGTGAAATACTGTGCCCTTCACTGAGGAGTACCATCGACATCAGTACATCCCTATTTGCTGTGTAGGAGGCCCCATATGGCTGTTAAGCATGAAGATAAGGAGTTGTTGCCCATAATCAATCACTTCTTCGTTGAGTCATCACCGGTTAACAAAGCATTCGGCTTTAAAATCAAATCGCTCAATCCCAACAATCCCCAACTGGAGATGAAAATGAGTGACGACTTGGTCGGATTGATTTACGACCCTATGCTGCACGGGGGAGTCATCGCTGCCGTGTTGGATGCCATAGGAAGCCTCACGGTATTTTTAGACATAATTGGAAAGATGAAAAGTGGCTCTGCACAGGAGAAAATGGAGGCATTTCGGGAAAAGTCAAAACTAAATACAATCGACTTACGGGTTGACTATCTAAGACCGGGAAAAGGTAAGGTTTTTACTGCCAGCGGTAGCATTCTACGCACTGGTAAGAAAGTGGGCGTATCCCGGATGGAACTACATAACGAAAAGCAACATTTGATAGCCGTGGGTACGGGAACATATATTGTCGGTTGACGGATGACCTGACACTCAAGACAATGCACCCAGGGCATTGTATCATCATTACCAATCTCAGGGAGAACAAGATGCGAAGAACAGTTTTAATGGCAAATGCAATTCTGGTATTGGTATTAGGAAGTCTCATCATTGGCTGTTCAGGTGACAATAACACAGCAGAAGAAACACCTGATTCATTTATAGATAAGCTAGAATCCACGGCAATGAAGACTGAGCTAGACGACATGAGACTCGCCATGACGGCTGTTATGGCTGCCAATGGAATCGAAGTAGTAGTGCCCCAGACAGCCTGGACAAACTCTGCTATGGAGTTTAAATGTGATAACTGCGCACAAAAGTTGTCTGACATGCTACAGGGGCTGACATTGGGTTTCTATTACCAGTGGGATAGCGAGGGCAATGTGTATCAATGTAAAGACGATGATTGCCCTGACCCGTTCTAGCCAAAGTTGCATGAGTGTTAGACAAGGGAGACGGTAAATGTCTAATCTGTTCAGGAAGGGAATTGACGACTGCCAGCAAGGGTTGGCAAGCCCGTCTTCGAATGAACGTATAATGGCAGTGCAGGGACTTACAAAAGTAGATGACCCTCGGGCGATTGGCCTTCTTGTCGATGCTTTGAGGGATACCTCCAGCGAGGTACGCTCGGCTGCTGCGACTTCCCTTATGATCCTTGGCGATTCTCGTGGATTCGAGCCGTTGCTCAGACTCCTAAGCGAACAAGTATCGGATGACCCGAGTGAGGTCGCTATCACTGTGTTGGAATCAGTCGTAGGCATGGATTTGCTGGTCGAGGCTCTGGAAAATCATCCTGACGAGGAGATACGGTGCGGTGCTGCTTGGGTGCTGTGTTGGGCTATCAACGATAGAGTTGCCAACAAAGCCTTAACCAAAGCGTGTGACGAGGACCATTCGGAGAAAGTTCGCCAAATTGCAGCTGATGCTCTCGGTAGGGTACCAACTCCTAATCCCTCTATTATAAAGGACTACAATAGCTTCTATTTCAAATACGAATGTCCACTGTGCCACAGAATGGTAGCAAGCCATTGGAGAGAGTGCCCTGACTGTCATGAACCGCTGTTCAAAGATGAGCCATAGTATAATAAAGACAACGGTGCCTTATACAGGTTCAACCTGTCGTGTAACGCTACGACCCTTGTATATACATGTGCTCGCCCTTGACAAAGTCTATTCAACACGTCTTAACAAATTTTGGGTGACCTCACCTAGACGTTCTGCGGTTAAACTTTCTTGTTAGGCGACGAATAAATCGGCTATTATGCACCTGCCTCGTATGAATGGGGGGGGCAATCTCAACCGAATGCTGTTCTGAACGTGGTGGAAAAGGCATCTTCGCAGTTCCTTGTGAGACATGCACAGGTAAAGGTATTGTCCATAGCTCGGCAGGGCAGACAAACTGTCCTGACTGCGATGGCTTTAGTCATTTCCTTTATGTATGTCTGAATTGCGAAGGAACCGGACTTTCGTCAGGAAAGTACCACGATGACATCATGGTCTGTCAAGATGAACCCACCGTACGAATTGGGTGAGGCAGACCAATGAAATGGCTCCAGATACGACACGGTGCTTTATAACGCTTCAGGCTGGCATGAAATCCTTTGCGCCCTGAATACAAATGGAACACCACTCCTCATGATTCCGTCATATTTTGCTCCTTCCGGGTCTCCTCGCGAGTTCCTCTAAGACGTGCTCAACTGATTCCAAACCTATTGTCCGGCTACAGGAGCGGCATTCCCTATGAAAACATTGACCATTGTTTCCCAATTATTCACCTTCTATTTACCTGTTTGCCGGACTCACTAAAGTAAACTACACATGCAAGCCGTGTGATGGCAGGCATTAATTTAAATTCGGAACGTAGGAGTAGACTTTAGTGGGTTGGGTAATTCCGGTTTTCTATATCCAGTTGTTACTGGCTGCTATCCTGGCTGCAAAAAGCAACTTTGCATGTGTAAAGAGAGGCAATGCTTGGCGATGGGCAGCTTTTATCAACTCTCTAATCATATGCGCAGTTTTTGCAGGCATAGGATTTGATTTTGTATTTGACGACTTGAAACTGGAGGCCAGTACGGGCGCGGAGCAGGCGGTTTTAGGCTGGCTTTGTATTGTTGGAGGATTCCTCATAGCCTGTCTGGGATCATGGATATCTTTCACAGGCAACAAAAGAACTGAAGACAATCAAAAGACTGTTTCAAAAATAACGCAAGAAATTCAATCAATTGAAATGTACTGCATCAACTGCACAAGTGTTGCATCCCAAGACGCCACATTCTGCAAACAATGCGGTACTCAGATTGCTCCAACATCAAAGCCCCGGGGGAAACCTACACCGGTTGGAGCAGGATTTCAGGACAGGAATACCTCATAGAACTCCGAACCGATACAAAATAACACCTACCCGCAAAGTGCATCTTACAATCTAGTTCTTGCCCCCATTCTTCCCCCCAACGTCTTCAAAGTACAGGCACTTCTTTCCCATAATGATTTCATGAGGAATCACCTTGGGATATTGTTGACACACTAGCCTAGTCTGTATATGCCTGATTAGTTTTTTGCAATTCATGCAGGCCGGATACAAGCTCGCCATTATCCTCACTCCATGATTATTTCTCAATCCCACGCTAATGAATTACCCCATCGCAAATATTGCTACGGGTAATTCAACCCAGCATTGAGATTCAAAATCTTGGGTCCAAGCAACACATTCCTGTAATAAAATTATACCCGCTAAACAAATCGACATCAAATTCTGCGGAAAACGCGTAGAATTCTTTGAGGGCTGGCCCCGTCGAGAAGATGTTACTGCACAAAATATAATGCAACATAGCTGGCTGGGAAGCTTTATGACTACAGCAAACCACAGGAGGTGGTGCATGTTCAGATTATTAGGCGTTGGGTTAGCGATACTAATGGTTATCACAGCTATAATCGTTCAGCGACAAGTGAGTGATGACTCCGTTGTGCTGGTTGGGTATGGCGAGGGCTCCGGATGGAGCGGCACCAACTATATCACCGTAAAATCAGAAAAAGCCCGAGAAGCTGTGGCAGAGATCGAACTATCCATCAGAGAATTCTATGACGTGATCAACGCATATGATAAAGACCGTCTTGTAGAACTGACAGCAAACGATGACGGTACATGGCAAGAATATCTTGACTATGCCGAGTCAATGGATTTCACCTTCCGCATAGATAAAATCGGAGTGCCTTCGTTTGATGAGGAAACGTGCAAAGTCCAAGTAACAATCACAGCCACTTCTCCCACTGTGATAATACAGAAACCTACTACAACACTAACAATCGAGCTGATTCGGGATAATTCCCAGTGGAGGGTAAGTTAACCTGCCCAATCAACCAAACATTTCATATCACCTAACTATCCCTCAACCATTAAAAAGCCCTATGCCACACCTATCCAGCATAAGGCTCTTTTTCATTCCAAATTCAGCTATTTTACATAAAGTTTCAGCACAATTTTCCACTTCAATGATCTAGTGGTTTTCCCCCACTAATTCCCCCCTGATACGGCCCAAAAGGTTGAGTGTTAGCACCCTTTCAGAAGGATACCGTCAGAATGTATGCTAAATGTAAGTAACGAAGCGTTTTCAGGAGGTGTAAAATGCAGCCTGATATTTGGGAATCCGAAGATCATCACATTCATGTAGTTCACAATGGGGCAGAACTCCAATTCGAGAACATTTATGAATTTGTAGATGCCTTGGGAACGTGGCAAGAATACGTTATCTTCCACATGATGAAGTTCGATTTCATGCCTGATGAGGCATGGATGGCATTTGCCGAAGCGAACAAGAACTAGGGTATTTACTATAAATGGTAAAGAACCGATGTTCAGATCAGCGTAGGCTCACCCCGGCATCGCGAAAAATCGATCCTGCATAATCACCCATCACCTGCAGTAAATGCTGCATGGTGATGGCCTCATTTACTCAGGAAAACATTCCTCTCAAGCAACTTTCCCAAAATTGCACACTCTCTTCAACTTTATGCTTTCTGGCAATTTCTGCAAAAGCTGGTGATTCGGCGGTTAGCCTGAACCTCGGAAATCTGGGAACCGCACACAGGGCACGTCTTCCCTCCCCTGCGATGCACCTTTAAGAAATCACGAATCTCTGTAGAAATGTCTTCTCCCATTCGATCAGTCACGATCTCAGTAGCCTCTGCAAGCACCGATTTCATCGAGTGGTAAAGTGATTCGACTTCCTCTTCGGAAAGGCTCGTACACGGCCAGAAGGGATAAACGCCTGCTTCAAACAGAATCTCATCGGCGTAGGCATTACCGATACCAGTTAGAAACGTATCGTTCACTAGAACGTTTTTCAGTTGTCCTGTGAATCGCTTCATTCGCTGTTGAAAGATCGTCAGAGTTACTTCATCACTCATCGCATCCGGACCCATATCGTTCCATCCGGGAATCTGTGAGAACTGTCCTTTATGCAACAAATATATTTTGCCCATTTGCTTGCTATCAAAATAGCGGACCTGCTTCTCATCCTCCATATTCAAAATGAAACATGTTTTAGGCTTGCGATTCTCTTTGACCCCACAATACTGAAGCCTGCCGGTAAGCATGAAGTGAATAGCTAATATATGGCGGCTATCGAGGGTAAGCAAGAGGAATTTCCCGCGCCTGTCAATCTCACGGAAAGTGTTATCGGTAAGGATGGATTCAAAATCATCGGGCCCGGGTTGGCGAATCACCAGGGGCTGTAACACCTCAACACGCCCGATTTTGACGCCGACGATTTTTGGGCCAAGTACGGCTTTTACTGCTTCAAGGTCTGGCAATTCAGGCATCGAAGAAATTATAGCATACAATGTTTCTGTGCGTGACATGAACATGATAGAATGAAAGCAATGGAAAAGACTTTCGAACTGATTGTTGAAGAGACCGGGGGGCGGCTGGATAAATATATCGCTGAACATACGGAGCTATCGCGTGCCCACATTCAAAAACTAATCCGGGAAGAAAAAGTGCTCGTGGGTGGTAACACGGCAATGCCAAAACGGGGAATCACCATAAACGAACGGATCACTATCACGGTGCCTCCGCCGGAACCGATAGAAATCGAACCGGAAAACATCCCGCTGAACATCGTCTACGAAGATAATGACATAATTGTAATAGACAAACCGGCTGGATTGACTGTGCACCCGGCCGTAGGTAATTGGACAGGAACTCTGGTTAATGCAGTCCTGGCTCATTGCCCGGACCTAGCCGGAATCAAAGGGTCACTGCGCCCGGGAATTGTACATCGCCTGGACAAAGACACATCGGGGTTGATGGTAGTAGCTAAAAACGATACTGCTCAACTTAGCCTCTCAACCCAAATTAAAAACCGGGAAATTACAAAAGGTTACCTGGCCATGGTCACAGGACATCTTACCCCTCAAGAGGGAGCCATTGAAGGACCGGTCGGGCGCCACCCTAAAGATCGAAAAAAAATGGCTATTGTCACCACGGGCAGGAAGGCACGTACAGTCTATAAAGTGCAGGAGTACGTAGTCGACTGTACACTGCTTGAAATAAGCCCGGAAACCGGACGAACCCATCAGATAAGGGTGCACCTTTCGTCGATTGGCTATCCGGTAGTTGGGGACGTGATCTACGGAGGAAAATCTAAACTCATCACAAGGCAGTTTTTACATGCGTATCGGCTGGGATTCCGTCTGCCGTCCAATGGTGAGTATGTTGAATTCGAGTCCGTTTTACCGGATGACCTTAGCAGAGCGTTGGAGAGGGCTAGATGAAGGAAGACGACTCAAATCTATCTAAATGAGCCGTTCCAGCTCGATAATCATTTGAACAACCTGGTTCACCTGGGAGGAGTATTGAGACGATGATTGCTCAACAAATGCCCGGTAACAGAGGATAGCGTTCTTGTATTCTCCCAAGTCACAGTAGGCATTCCCCATATTACAATAAGCTTCGATAAGATCAGGATTGATCTTCAACGCCTCTTTGTACTCTTTGATAGCCTCAATAACCTTGCCTCGCGAGTAATATAGTGTAGCCAAATTAACATGAGCTTCAGGCAAATCAGGTCTCAGCCTCAAGGCCTCAATATAGTTAGCAATAGCTTCGTTGATTTTTCCTTGGTTGTGATTATGGACCCCCAGATTGTAGTGGTCTTCGGCCCGGTTCGAAGCTACACTAAGGATGCTGGTCCCATTACTATCGTAGATGATCATAATTAACCTACTTCCTTAATCCATGCTAATCTATCGCAATGAACTCTGTGAAGAGGGCAAACCCCCAAATTGACGTATTTATAAGGGTCTTTTCAAGTTGCCCGTAAGCATCCCCTATGCTATATTACCCTTTGGGGCATGAAGCGGGAGAAGGGGGGATTACTTTACATAACATCAGAACTACTGCAAGGAGTTGAACATGTCCGATACACTGGTCCTCTACGATAAATCCGACAATATAGCTACTATCACATTTAACGATCCAAGAGGATTTCATTCCATGAGCCCAGAGCTGTTCCAGGCATTCAGCGATGCACTGATCCAGTTCCGTGATGATCCGGATGCACTGGTTGCTATCGTTACCGGCAACGGCAAAAGGGCGTTTTGTGCCGGTGCAGATGTCAAAACAATGATCCCTGCACTTAGAGATAAAAACTATGTACTGCCAGCCCTGATCACTCGGGGACTCAACATCATGAAGCCAATAATCGCCGCAGTCAACGGTCTGGCGCTGGGTGGCGGTATGGAAATAGCCATGGCGTGCGATATACGAATAGCTTCAGAAAACGCCATATTGGGACAGCCTGAGGTCAATCTGGGTATCATCGCCGGATGGGGAGGCACTCAGCGACTACCAAGATTGGTCGGTTCAGGGAAAGCGGCCGAGATCCTCATGACCGGTGAGAACATAGATGCTCAAGAGGCATATCGTATCGGGCTGGTGAATAAAGTCGTACCCTATGATGAGCTAATGCCAGCCGCGCGAGAAATGGCCGCCCGAATCGCATCAAGAGGGCCACTGGGCATTCAAGCCACTAAAGAAGCCATCGTCCGTGGATTGAATATGAATCTCGAAGACGGCCTGTATATGGAAAAAGCACTGTTTGATAACATTCTCACTACCGACGACTCATTCGAAGGTGTAGCAGCTTTCCTGGAAAAAAGAACTGCTGAATACAAGAGAAAATAATTAAACTGTCAATTAAAAAGGCCGGGGTCAAACCCGCCATAGCCATTGGCTAAAGGAGGAATAATGGAAATCAAGCGAGTCGGTGTGGTCGGTTGTGGGCTCATGGGTGGTGGCATCGCCCAGGTATGTGCCGAAGCTGGCTATGAAACGGTAGCACGAGAGATAAATGACGATCTATTGAACAAAGGATTGAATGCTATACAGACCAACTGGAAGAAGGCCGTAGCAAGAGGAAAAATGACGGAAGACGAGCAAGCCGCGGCATTAAATCGACTTAAAGGCACGACCTCGATGAAGGATTTCGAAAATTGCGATCTCGTTATTGAGGCCGTAATTGAGTTGATGGACCTCAAAAAGGAAGTTTTTTCTGAACTCGATTCCATCGTACCTGAGCATGGAATCCTGGCCACCAACACATCTTGCCTTTCAATTATCGAAATGGCATCCGCCACAAAACGCCCCGATAAGGTAATGGGTATTCACTTCTTCAATCCGGTACCGGTTATGAAATTGGTGGAAGTTGTTGAGACAATCAGTACAAGCCCGGAATCGATGGAAATCGGGCGTAAATTCAGCGAATCTCTGAAAAAACAGGTTGTCCACGCCAAAGACAGCCCCGGCTTTATTGTCAACTTATTGCTTATACCTTTCCTTCTGGATGCCATACGCGCCTACGAAAAAGGTTTGGCATCTAAAGAAGATATCGATACCGGAGTAAAGCTGGGCCTTAACCACCCTATGGGTCCATTGGCCCTTACCGATTTAGTGGGTCTGGATACCACTTATCACATTGCATGCGCAATGTTTGAAGAAACCAAAGATCCCAAATATGCCTCGCCGGTTCTGCTCAAACAGATGGTTACCGCTGGATGGATGGGCCGCAAATCGGGCAAGGGTTTTTACGATTACTAAATAGGATGTGATAATCAGAATGGATAATAAAGATGTTGTAATAGTTAGCGGAGCCAGAACAGCTATAGGCGCTTTTGGCGGTTCGATAAAAGATATCCCGGCCATTAAGCTGGGCAGTCTGGTGATCCGAGAGGCAATGACCCGCGCCGGATTGAAACCACAAACCAGCCAGGAATGCCTGAATTGCGGCCCGGACGCCCTCAAAGGTGACGAGCCTTCAGAACTGGAGCGCAAGAATTACGTCTGGGACGATTCCCTTAAACCGGTTCAGGTTGATGAAGTCATTATGGGCAACGTCCTGCAGGGTGGCCAGGGGCAGAATTCCGGACGTCAAGCCAGCATTTACGCCGGTATGCCCAAAGAAACTCCGGCAATCACCATCAACAAACTTTGTGGTTCCGGGCTAAAATCCATCATTTCCGGTGTTCAGAGTATCATGACCGGGGATGCGGAAGTTGTTATCGCCGGCGGCATGGAGTCGATGAGTTGCGCCCCGTACATTCTTCCCAAAGCTAGATGGGGATACCGGATGGATACCAATGCCAATGCGGACCTTTTCGACTTATTGGTACTCGATGGTCTTTGGGAATCGTTCTACGGATATCACATGGGTAACACCGCCGAGAATATCGCTGAAAAATACGGGATTACCCGTCAAGAGCAGGACGAAGTTGGGGCATTAAGCCACCAAAGAGCGCTGGAAGCCATCAGAAACGGACTTTTCAAAGAAGAGATAGTTCCGGTTACCATTCCCCAGAGGAAAGGCGATCCTAAGGTTTTTGATACGGATGAGCGCCCCATGGAAACCTCTGCTGAAAAAATGGGCAAACTCAGTCCAGCGTTTAGAGCTGGCGGTACTGTAACTGCGGGCAACGCATCAGGAATCAATGATGCAGCCGCAGCGGTTGTGCTAATGACACGTCAGAAGGCTAATGAATTAGGACTCGAACCATTTGTCAGCATCAAAGCTTACGCATCTAGCGGCATCGAACCAGCCTATATGGGATTAGGGCCCATTCCAGCAGTTCGTAAGGTCATGCAAAAGACCGGTCTAAGCATTAAGGATATGGACCTTCTGGACGTTAACGAAGCATTTGCGGCTCAAGCCATCGCTTGCCTGAGAGAACTTGACATAAGCAAAGACGAAGTGAACCTCAACGGTAGTGGTGTTTCATTGGGGCACCCGATAGGGGCCACCGGCACAAGAATGATTGTATCCGCAATTTACGAAATGAAACGGAAGAACTTCCGATACGGACTCTTGACCATGTGCATCGGCGGAGGTCAGGGAATCGCCATGCTTGTCGAAAGATAGATTATAACTAATTCAGATAAGAGGTAGTTAAACAGAGGTCTAGTTAAGGCCTCTGTTTTCATTTTTAGGTACCGCGTTTGTCATAGTCGGGACACTTCACGGCATTGGGCCGTTCAGCATGGTGGCAAGCGCTGCGCCAATCCCATTTACAGGTATCGCATAAGATTGTTTCTTTTACCCCGAGCCAATTTCTAATGCTCTGCTTTATACTATCAATGATACTCATAGTTTACCTACCAGAATTTTGGTAGATCCAGATCGAATTTTTTCTCCGTTTCTGCTATTGCCACTTTGAAAGCTTCACGCTGAAGGGGTTGAAGGGGACCCATTTTAATGAAATCCTCGACATTCTTAATAAACCTGACCTTTCCGGCCTTCACTTGCTCCCCGAAATCACAATTCTCGTCACCCAGCATCTGTATACCGAGAGCATATGAATCATACTCAATAATGGCGTTGCCTTCTTCTTCTATAAAGTACAATGTGCCATCCGGAGCATGTGCATAGCTGAAGTAGCCTTTGCCACCAGGCGCGTCAGGAACTCGCTCTGTAAAACTGCATCCCGGCAAGCCAGCCTCTACGAATTTATCTTTATAGTGTTCATTCAAATAATCACACCAAACCTGGTGCCAGTATTGATAGGCCTCAAAAGGCGTATCAGCAGCATTGTCGATCTTTTTCGTCATTCGGTACTATCTCCTTCAATTCTAAAAACAGTGGGTCGCACTATAATTGTTATGTTAACTAGATGTTAGTTGACTGGTTTTAACCATCCGGTTTACATAATGATCACCAATTAAACCTGCCATAGCAAAAAGACCCCACAGGGGTCGAGGGATTTCATGGTGAAGACGGGGAAGAGTCGAACTCCCCCTGAAACAACTCCCTATATTGGTAATCGCATACTGGATGCAAAGAACAGTCTCACTTACCATGTGCCGACTCAAATGCTCTGATATCGTTCCCTTGGCAGTTTAATTCTTTCATATACAAGATTACCAGACTTCCCTATTCTTTGTCATGCTCCCCTCAAGATTCATATGCCCACGGATTATGATCGTGGCTACCTTCAGTCATTCTACCGCAATTCATTAAAATTGAATCTAATCATTATGTTATGTCAACTAACTATTCTGATCAGATGTGACCTGACCCCCGGAAAACTAGTCCAGGTAAAATGTTAGACTTGGACTGATTTGAAAGGGGGTCAGGTCATCACTCACAGGATAGGCAATGATGGGTGTAAATGTACTCTTTTAAGTGTGCGACTGCGCCGAACCTTTACGATATCATCGATTGTCGATCCTGTTTAGTACCTCCCATAGTCGCCAGTTGCAATCAATACCCGGAGCGTCTGACGGTTTGTAAGCCTATATTGGTCTCCAGGTTAATGATACCCGATATGTGATCCATTCGATTTCTGATAAACGCCGACATTTCATCCGCATCCCGGAATATCGCGGTAGCCATGATGTCCCATGTGCCAGTGCATATAGCGACAGTCAAAATCTCATCAAAGGTGCTCAGTGTGCTCGCGACGGATTCGACTTCACCGCTGCGTATGCGAATGAGAAAAGATATATTTAGTCGATAACCCAGGGCTGCCGGGCCCACTCTCACGATAGTACGGATGACGCCCTCGCGAAGCAGTCGATCCAGCCTCCGATGTGCCGTATTCCATGCGACGCCCAGATTCCGGCTTAGTTCAGTGGTGTTCAGTCGGGGATCAATCACCAATTGTTCGACTATCCTGCGGTCAATCGATTGCAGATTGTGCAACTCAGTGACGTTTCGTGGATCATCGATATGGACCTTTTGGAAAGGCGTTTTAACCGTACGCAAGTTAATCATGGCCTCGGTAGTGGCAATCGAGTGGATTGCACCCAGCCGGTTTACCAGGAAGTCATATAGATCATCGGGATTACGGTATATAGCCCAGACAAGTATGTCATAACGACCCGTGGTCTCCGAAATTGTTAAGACGTTGGTCAGTGCCAACAGTTCCTCTACCGCTGTGCCGACTTGTCCCCTGTTAACGTGAATGCCGCCAATCAACGATCCCGCGAATCCGAAGGATTCCGCGTTCACCGTGGTAATGAGCCTGATTGTCCTATCATTGATTAACTTTTGCAGTCGTCGATGGACGGTATGGTTACTGATGTTCAGACGCTTGGCGATTTCGACGTTGCTCTGGCGGGAGTCATGCCTGAGTTCAGCAATGATATCGCGATCAAGATCATCCAGATTGCCATACATAATATGGCCGGACATGGCATGTGAAAACGTTTCCGTCATTGTTGAACTCCATAGTTGATTATCTGTTTAGTGATAGGAATCACGTTCCCGTTACAGCCTGGGATGGAAATAGTCCAGCACGCGATTGCAGACAAAGCCTTAATAATACAAAACATTCTAATTATATCACCTAATGGCAATATTATCCATATTTATACCAAATGTTTATATTAGATAACATAAATGGACGATATGTTGCAAATATTTATAAATTATGATCAAATGATGTTAAACTATGTATTCACAATAAATAGCATCAGGCATGTTGACCGGTAATTCATTTTTTCCTCTGGAGGTTTAGATGGCAGGAGCACTGGAAGGTATTCGCATAATCGACTGGACTCAATGGCAGCAGGGACCCCAATGCACCATGTTGCTGGCTGATTTGGGCGCAGATGTAATTAAGATCGAGGATCGGATCACAGGTGATCCAGGACGTGGGGCCATGGTAGTCGGAGGGCATCGAGTTGCCGATAACCTGAAGCAACGCAACCCATATTTTGAGATTGGTAACCGAAACAAGCGTAGCCTCAAAGTCGACCTGAAGAAGGAAGCCGGAAGGGAATTGATCTACCGATTGGTGGAGCAATCCGACATTTTCGTTCACAATTACAGATCTGGAGCTGCGGAACGATTGGGAATGGACTATGAAACATTATCCAAATACAATTCCCGGTTGATCTATGCCCATTGTACGGGCTGGGGTGAACATGGTCCGGACAAAGATGCGCGTGCTTTCGATTCGACGGGCTTGGCTCGCTCCGGTTTCTGGTCCATGCTGATACATCCGGATGGCGAGGCACACTATCCTCCAGTTCAGATAGCCGACGGAATGGGGGCCATTACTACGGCGTTTGCCGTCCTGGCGGCCGTAGTTCATCGCCAGCGGACCGGGGAAGGACAGAAGGTTTCAGGGTCCATTCTGGGTGGTATGAGCTATCTTCTCACCTACCCGCTGACCATTTACACCTTGGGCGGGTACGCCCCGACATTCATATCCAGAAACCAGCCTTTCAATCCTCTATATAGCCAATACAAGTGCCAGGATGGCAGATGGCTGGCTCTTATTCTCATCCCTCCCGATCAGCACTGGCCAAATTTCTGCCAAGTAATGGGACTGCAGGAACTGGAGAGCGACCCCAGGTTCAACAATATGGAAGCCCGCAGCAAGAACACACCTGATCTGGTGGCCATCCTCGACGAACGATTCGCGACCCAGCCCAGCCAGACATGGGAAAGACTCTTACGAGAGAAAGATATGCCGGTATCACGGATCAACACCGTTGCAGAGTTCTCAGATGACCCTCAGGCGATCGCCAATGACTATGTTATTGAGTACGATCATTCATCGTGGGGTCGAATCAAAACAGCCGGTTTCCCGATCAGCATGACTCGCACTCCCTGCTCGGTCCGCCGTGAAGCACCTGAGTTCGGTCAGCACACGGAGGAGATTTTACTGGAGCTACTTGGGTACGATTGGGACCATATCTCCAGGCTCAAGGAAGACGAGGTCATTTAACGACTTCAAGACTATCGTGGTCATGACATTTAGGGCCAGTACATATGCGAGGTGACGGCAGAAGATCTAACTTTGCACACGATCAATCCCGCCATCACTTTTTAAAATCGAAAGTGCAGTATCGCAGCAGTCACTCTGGGGTGAACAAATGAGCGAAGACAAAGCAACAACGAAAACGGCCAAATCCCGGAAATCTCTCACCACCGCACGAAGCGGCTGGCAATTCATTCAGGATGATTTCCGTGAAGGTCATGAACATAAAAAGGCCGGAAAACCGGTGGTATGGTCCTGTGCTCTCATCGAAAAGGAAATATATTACGCGCTGGGCATTCATCCGTACTATCCAGAGCAATTTGCCTCTTTATGCGCCATCCGGCGCAAGACCCCGGAATCGGATAATGACGCGATTCGGTTCTCCCGAATCGCTGAGCAGGCAGGGTATTCCACGGACCTTTGCGGCTATCAGCGCACTGCCATGGGCTATGTCCTGAACGGCGACCTGTCCGATGCCCCACTGGGCGGAATGGCGGCTCCCGATCTACTCATCACCTCTTCCAAGGTATGCGACCTACGGGTCAAGTGGTGGGAGGACATGGCACAAAGACTGAATGTCCCGATGTTCACCATCGACAAACCGGAGCGCTTTTTCGAGGGCATGCTGCGGGAGCCCCGCCCGCACGAGATCAGGTACTATCGCTCGCAACTGGAAGACTGCATCGCCTTCATCTCCGAGGTGACCGGACAGGCCTACGACCCGGGTCGACTCAACGAATGCCTGGATCTTTCCTATAAGACCAACGAATTGCGTCTGGAGATCATGCAGTTGTGCAAAGCCGTCCCCTCGCCTATGAGCGCCGCCGATGGTTTTGCCACGATGTATCCCGGGATGTACTGTTCAGGAACTGAAAAGGCGTACCAGTTCTATCGCACCCTGCGGGACGAACTGCGAGAACGGGTCGAGACCGGCCGGGGACAGATCGAAAATGAGCGGTTTCGCCTGCTCATCCTGGGCATGCCGCTGTGGTTCAACATGGGCCTGTTGAACTATTTCGAGCCGATTGGGGGAGCATTCGCATATCAGGCCAACTATAACGCCACACCCTGGCCGTCGCGAAATCCGGATGAGCCCCTCCTGGAGATCGCCACTCGAACCCTTACCGAGGGTACATCCTTGATTCGCATGATGGTCACCGGTACCGAGGAACTCGTGCGAGAATACCAGATTGATGGCGTATTGATCAGCAGCATTATTACCTGCCGGCCAGTCTACATACCAATGCTAGAGACACGACATATGCTGGAGACAAAATTAGGTGTCCCATCCGTGCAGATTGAGTGTGACCTAGTCGATGAGAGAAGCTTCTCTTGGGGCCAGGTTCGCACCCGGCTGGACGCATTTGCAGAGCAGATACTTCACCGTAAAGGGCTATCTGAATATCCTGGAAGCGGTAAGGACGCGGAGAAATGAAAGATATTCTGAAAGAGGCGCAAACTGACGCCAGGCACAGTATGGCACGACAGTGGAAAGAGCGAACCGGCGGGAAGGTCTATGGCTATTTTTGTTGCGCCGCGCCGGAGGAGATTTTACAGGCGGCGGGTATTCTTCCGATCCGTATTGTTGGTACGAACGAGCCGCTCCATTATGCCGACCAGTGGGTTCCCTATAACAGCTGCCCGTTCGCGCGCAGTTGCCTGGACGCGGGTATACGCGGTGATTATCGGTACCTCGACGGCGTAGTGGTGCCAACCACCTGCGACATGATGTCGGCAATGGACTTCTTGTGGGCGGAGCACGTGCCAGCGCCGTCCCGACCCGACGTTATTCAGCAAAAAACCCTCAACCCTTATGTTTACCATATCCCCTACCCACAGAAAACAACCGGACGAGAGGTCGTGCGGTTCTACACCGAGGCACTCAAAGTATTCCAGCAAGAGTTGGAACGGTCATTATGGCGAACCATTACCGATACAGATCTTTCGGATGCGATCGCAGTATACAACGATGACAAAGCACAATTGCGACGACTTTACCAGATGCGCATGAGCGATCCGTCTGTTGTCTCGGCCTACCAGGCCTGGCAATTCACTTTTGCCAGCCAGGTAATGCCCAAGGATGAGCATGCCCGCCTATTGCGCGATTACCTTGACGATGTGGAGACCTGGACATCCGAGACAACTGTCAGCGGTGTGAGGCTTTATGTTTCAGGTGGCCCTATGGATCCGATGAATGCCGAAGTTCTTCGAATAATTGAGGAATCAGGAGGCCAGGTGGTATCCGATGATGCCTGCATGGGAAGTCGATATTTCTGGCAGCCACTGGATACGCAAGTGCCACCGCTGGAGGCGATTGCCCGCAGGTCTCTCGGGATAGCATGCCCGCGCTCGACATGTACTGATTCCATTCCCGAGATGCGGTGGGACTTCATACGGCGTACCCTGACGGACTGCCGGATCGAAGGGGCCATTTTCCTGACCATGAAATGCTGCGATGCCCGACTATCAGAGATCCCACATCTGGCAAAAAGGTTCCGCGATGATCTCGACGTGCCGACGCTCGTATTGGAGGGCGATTATACGCCCGGCGGCATCGATCAGATGAGGCCCAGGATCGAAGCCTTCATCGAAATGATCGAAGTCTAGGAGGAGGTTAATGAAGTTTGCCGGCATCGATGTCGGGGCCCAGAGCGTCAAATCAGTTATCATCGAAGACGATGCGATCCTGGGGGCCAAACTTAAGGTAACGGAATCGGAGGGCGATACCGCGGCCCGTGACGTTTACCACGAATTGCTTCGCGATCTCGATATAACTCAAAATGATGTGAGCGCAGTCTTCGCTACCGGCTTCGGTGCCAATGAGGTTTCATTCGCTAACCGAAGAAGCTCCCAGCAGGTCTGTGCTGCCCGGGGAGCCCGATGGCTGATTCCCAGTGCACGCATGGTGGTAGATATGGGTGCGGAAGGTTGTCGGGCAATTCGTTTCAAGCCCGACGGCACCATGGATGAGTTCGCCGACAATAGCAAGTGTGCCTCCGGAACTGGCGCCTTCATCGAGTTGGGAGCAGTCTACCTAAAGGTATCGCTTGACGAGATTGGTCCGTTGTCATTGAGAGCCGGCGGTGATGCTGCGGACTTGAGTAGCGTCTGCGCAGTTTTCGCTGAATCGAGTATCATATCAGCCATTCACTCGGGGGAATCAAAGGAGCGAATCGCAGCAGGTATTCGCCGTAGTGCCGCAGAGAAGGTCGTGGAACTGGTTGGCCGCCTGGGTATGGTTGAAGAAATCGTTCTTGTTGGAGGGCCCGCCTCAAACTTTGGATTGACGAAGGCCATCGAATCGATCTCCAACATTCGGGTGCAAGTGCCAGAACGCCCACAATTTGCCGTGGCCTTGGGAGCTGCCATTCAGGCATCTCTGCGGACAAAGAGTCAGCCAGTTGGCCATATCGCACGGGAGGTATGATTTGCCCTATGTAGCCGGAATCGATATTGGCTCGGCTGCCTCGAAATCGGTCGTATTTGATGGTGATCATGTGATTGCCAGTCATATCATTGAAACGGGTCCGGGCAGCAGGGAATCGGCTGAAGAGGTTTTCGCAGGCTGCCTGACGAATGCCGGGCTTGAGAGCGACAATATCCGATGTGTAGTGGCCACCGGCTATGGCAGAATCAACGTTCCCTTTGCCGACAAGGTGATCACCGAAATTGCCTGCCATGCCAGAGGCGTTCATTACCACTTTCCCAATGCCCGGACTATCCTTGACATGGGAGGGCAGGACTGCAAGGCGATCCGCGTGGACGAGATGGGTCGGCATGTGTCGTTCGCGCGATGAACGATAAATGTGCCGCGGGTACGGGGCGATTTCTGGAGATGATGGCCAAAACCCTGCGGGTGCCTCTGCCGGATATTGGTGGGTTTTCCCTTGACAATAATGAGGACATCGCCATCACCAGTCTATGTGCAGTATTCGCTAAATCAGAGGTTATCCGTTACATGCGCCGTGGGACGCCCAAAGCAGACATTTTGGCTGGGCTGCATGAGGCAACAACGGATCGTGTTATCGGCATCCTGAAACGAGTGGGAATCGTGCCTGAGTTTGTTGTTTCCGGGGGCATCGCCAAAAACATCGGTGTCGTCAGGAGGGTGGAGAAGCGACTGGGTATGACAGCCCACATTGCAACCGATCCCCAGATCATCGGCGCTCTCGGAGCAGCCATCTTTGCCTGGGATATGCTCGGATCCGAGATGGATAGCTCATAAACTTGGAGCACTCAACGTGCCTATTGCTCTCTTAAAAAGGAGGAAATTCATGTAAGTAATCAGTGTATCAATCCTGCGATTAACACGTAAAACAAGACCAAAATGGAGGTTCAAATGAAAGTCTGGATGAAGATTTCAACAATTACATTGCTCATCTGTTTGTTGGGATTATCGCTTCTGGTGGCGTGTGGCGGTGACGACGATGGCGAAGCAACGCCAACTGGTGTACCGACGGATACTTCACAACCGACAACCAGTGCGACGGTCCCCACTGAGAAAGTAAAAATCACCATCGGTAATCATACGGACATAACCGGGGCAGCATCAACCGCAATGGAAATAGTGGATGTTGGCCTTGAGGACATCGTCCACTATTACAACGATAATAACATCATCCCTGGAGTTGAAATAGATATAGTAAAGTACGACGGTATGAATGATCCAGGCCGGGATATTCCGGGATGGAAGTGGTTGCGTGAAAAAGGGTCCGATGTGATTATAAGTTGGTTACCTGCCGTAGGACTGACGTTGCAGGCACTGGCGGATCGGGAGCAGCTACCCTACTTTGCAACTACTGTATCAAAGGAACTTATAGATCCGCCTGGATATATGTTTGCAGGCTCCCCTCTAATTGAACCCTACGCTTGGTCGCTGATCGATTGGGTTATGGAAAACGACTGGAACTGGCAAACGAATGGCCCGGCTAAGGTTGGCGGTGGGCTGGATGAAGCGGCGAACCCGAAGCTGATATTCGGTACCTTCGAGAAATATGCCGAGATGTACCCGGAGCGCATGGAATGGGTCGGGGGGTATACGGTACCTTTGGGTACATATACATGGGCAAAAGAGGTGATTGAACTCAAGGATTGTGATTACATATACCTGCCCAATATATTCCCGTTTTTCATGAAGGATTACAAGAATGCCGGGCTCGATAAGGCAAAGTTTTTAACTACCGATAATCACACCGCCTTTTTATCGTTGATGAATGATATGGGATTGTGGTCCGAGTTCGACGGCACACTGAACCTAAGCCAGAGCGAGTGGTGGACCGAGGATGCGGAGTACTCCAATTTTGCCAGAGAACTGGCCGGCACGTATCGCTCCGGGGGCGATTACACCGAGATTGAAGAAAGTCCCAAGGGGTATAACTCGTTTGCCAACGGTATGTTTATACTGGAAGCCATCCGGATCGCTGCAGAGACGGTCGGCCCGGAGAATATCGATTCGCAGGCGATCTATGAGGCGACTCAACAAGTGGTCATTGAATTCGACGGCGTTCAGCGTTTCAGCTACAGCGAAACAAAACGGACATCCACTGACCGTCTGGCCATGTATGAGGCAAACGCCGATACGAAGGGCTTCGACCGAATCAGTGAATGGTTCCCCATTGAAAGTCCGCCGGAATAGAAAAAAAACAGATGGATTGGCACTGAGCTATAAACTGATTGGATGTGCAGCCTTCCATTATCACTCTGCACATCCAAGTGCCTTTAATTTTGAAGATAGATCACGGTTATCGAAAACAGCATGAGGTACGGAGATGACAGGATCGATTGGGCCGTTGCTGCCCGCGGATGAAGGATTCAATCATCAGATCGTCGAAACATTTGCCACTGTCCTGCAGACGGATCTTGCCTGGACGGAGAAAGTCTGCGGAATGGCAGGGGCTCGCGACGGGTCTTTGCAGGTAGCCTTTGGCTTTGGCAAATATACGAATCGTAATGTAGTTGATGCGTATGCCGGGATCTCCCGCGGCGTTGAACAGTGGACCGTTCGCGCCAGCAGAAGTCTTTCTTCCGATCCGGACAGCATATCGGTCGGACCAATACATTACGAGATAGTTGAGCCTCTCAAAGTGATCCATGTCTGGCTCGAAGTAAATGATGTTCAGCCGATTGCCTTCGATATGGTTTTTAAAGGAGTAGTACCGCCTTACCTGGAAGAACGTGAAGATCGCCGTGACAGCCACGGTTTTCGACGCAATGCGGACCAGATACGCTATCATCAAACTGGTCTTGCGCGAGGTTGGGTTGAAGTCCTCGGAAATCGAATCGATATTGACATGAATACGTGGGTGGCAACTCGTGACCATTCATGGGGTATTCGCCAGGATGTGGGAGCGCCCCTCACCGATGTCGAGCCCATGGATCCTATGGATGTCGTACCAAAGGTGCTGGCAATCTGGAATCCGATACTTTTTCAAAAAGCGGATGGTTCGCACTATGCTATGCATCAGTATCATCTTGAATTTCATGGTTCCGGTTTCAGTCATGAAGTATTTCAGGGACACTTTGAATACCCGGACGGGCATCGGGACAGGATCATCCGGCTTGAACCTGTATTGCACTTCGGCACGGATAACAAAAGATTCCTCGGCGGAAAATTCGTTTTCACTATGGGTGACGAATCGGAGCGACATGTCACCGCACGGCCCATAAGTAACACCGGATTTCATCTGGGAACCGGGCTTTATCACGGTGGTCTGGACGGCAAATATCACGGCAGCTGGCGGGGTGAACTGCATCTCGATGGGGAGTACTTTGAGAATTGTGCCAATCCTGATGTTGTGCAGCGAATCCATCAATTTCGAGACTGTATGATCAGGGTTGAGGATCCCACAGGCGGTGGCATCGGTTGGGGTAATTGTCAAACATATGTGAAAGGAGATTGGCCGGATTTTGGCTTGCGGGTAGGTGACTCCAGCTAATTGCATGTAACTGCTGAATACCAAGCCCGAACCAGGTGATTAGCCAATGACAATTGGATACGAGAAGCGCGGCGTATACGAATCATACGTGCAAACAAACCGGAAAGACTGAATGCCCTGACACCGGACGATCAGCCCGGTGTTGGAGATGCGTATAACCGTCGGTGAGGAAAAGCTCAAGAAGACAATCTGGTAGATGTTGACCAGTTGAAGGGTTATTTTCGATTAAGGAGAGGAAACCATGATTCAGACAGACGGGCCCGATTTTGAAAAAATCACTGGCGGCCTGACCCGATGGCTCTCGGCGCAGTGGCCTGATGCTCTTGACCTGGAAATCTTGAACCTGACGAAACCGCAGGCCGGCGCCTCGAATGAGACCCTCTTCTTCGATGTCAGCTGGACTTCAAACGCCGCGCGCCAAACGAAATCCATGGTGGTGCGGTTAGCGGCCGCTTCGGGCCCTCAGGTCTACCCGACGTATGATCTCGCCTTGCAGTATCGAGTCCAAGAATCGCTGCAGCAGACGGACGTTCCGGTGCCCCGTCTGCACGGACTGGAGGAAGACCGGAGCATCCTGGGCGTTCCGTTTTACGTCATGGAACGAATCGAAGGCAGGCTTCCCGTCGAGAATCCGCCATATCCCGGGGCAGGCTGGTTGACGGAGTGCACGTCCGAAGAGCGCGCCGCTATCTGGAATAGCGGCATCGAAGTAATGGCGCGGATTCACAAGCTCGATTGGGAAGGACTGGGCTTTGGCTTCCTGGACCGGTCTGAACGCGGTTCCACCCCCCTTGACCAGGAACTGGATTTCTACCGCGAGTTCTATGACTGGACGCGAAGAGGAAGGCACCATCCCCTGTGCGAAGAAGCCGCAGTATGGCTTGAAAACAACAAACCGACCCAGCCCGAACCGGTAAAACTCTGCTGGGGGGATGCCAAGCTGGCCAACATGGTCTTTCAAGGCACGCGCTGCGCAGGGGTGTTCGATTGGGAATTGGCGCACCTGGGAAATCCCATTGATGATGTCTCATGGTATCTGATGCTGGATTCGTGTCTCAGCGAAGGTTGCGGCCTTCCGCGGTTGGAGGGTTTCCTGAGCCGGGAAGAAACGGTCTCCTGCTGGCAACGGGCGAGTGGTCTCAAGGCTGAAAACTTCGAATACTACGAAGTCTTCAGCGCTTATCGGTTCTCTGTGATCATGTACCGGATCGTTTCCATACAAAAGGAAATCGGTGTGTGGCCAGCCGATTCCGACTACGATGTATGGAATCTGGCCAGCAACATCCTCGAGAAGGAGATGGCCAGACGTCGTTAGTTCAAGATTGCAATGAGGAGGTTGACACGATGCTGTCCAAATATGATGAATTCCTTTGTCACCAGATAGTATCCACGTTCGATCATGTGGATACCAGCGCTCTACAAAGGACCGAAAGGAATGCGGCTGCGAAGGTTATTCCGAGCGAAAAGGGAGACCTGTTGTGATGATCCATACGGCAGGGATACACGAGGGCCGGCACCAGCCAGGGACGGAAGACTGGTGGGGAGAATCCTGGTACCTCGATTTTGTCACTGACGATGGCGATTTCGGCGGCTACGTGCGTGTAGGCCTCTATCCGAACCGGGGAGTGGCATGGTACTGGCTCTATTTTGTGGGCAACGATCTACCGCTGATCAGGATTCGAGATCACCAAACACCTTGTCCTGATGATGAGAATCTCACTTTCAGTGGTTCCAACTGGACCTCCCGTTTGCTGTGGGAAGACCCTCGCTGGGTACTGCGGGCAGAAGGTCAGGCGCTGGCCCTGGACGATCCTTTGGAAGCCTATCGCGGCGAACGCGGGTCTCCGGTGCAAATCCGGGCGGCGCTGTCATGGGAGGGTATTGGGCCGGTGTACCACTGGGAGATAACCACACGATATGAGCAGACCTCGCAGATACGCGGTGAGGTAACCATCGGCGAGAAACATTACCAGGTCAACTGCATGGGTCAGAGGGACCACTCGTGGGGCGTTCGGAGTTGGGACACGTCACATTGCTGGAGCGCCGGCCGGCTGGAAGATGGGACCAGTTATCATCTGACCGACATTATCCAGTTTGGGTTCATGGTGGGCTATGTCAATTCGCCCGACGGAACGCAATTCCCAATCACAAACGGCGGGGGCGTCTACGACTGGGATGAAGATCTGCTGCTGCGCTCGGGTGAATGGTCCCTGTCTGCAAATGATGTGTCGCTGGGACTATCCGTCAAGCCAAAACACTTAGCGCCCGTGATGCTGGAAGCGCCAGATCAGCGGTACACTCTCTTCCCCCGGTCAACCATCGAACTTGCTGCGTCGGATGGACGGAAGGGCTTGGGTTGGATAGAGTTCTGCTTTCCGAACGGCGAGCGGCCGACGTTACCAAGGAACGAGCGGGGGTAATTCGCATAGGGTGGTGGTCGGACGCTGCCTTCAATTCAGAGGGATCGGATTCGAGTCTACCTGAAGCCACCGAAAACCCTCGTAAAACGAGGCTGATGAGAGTAATCATCAGCCCAAAACGGGGCCAATAAGCTCTTTTTCAGCGATCATAGCGGTCTCAAAATCAAATTCAGGGAGCTTGATCAGAGGTTCCTTAGTTGCCATACGAATAGAAGATGGAATGAGATTTCGATTCCTATTTTAATTTTCAGTTGTTCAGCTTGTTCAAACATCAAAGACCTGATGGTTATCCTGAGGAGATGCATATGGAAAAAATGATCTACCTCCTGTCGAAGCACGAGAAGCAATCGCTAGAGGATTTAAAGTCAGCTTTGTTAGGTCCAGTGATCGGAGACCTTCGATCGTGGGGAGCATCCCGGATTACAGTGAATATCGCTGATCTGAACGACACGATTCAGGCCGATGCCCCCGGTCGTCTAATTGGTGCCTGGCAGGACATTTCCGCGGCAGTGGCTTTTTGGCATGACTGCCTAGATCAACGAGGCCCTATCGAGGCCCGCCTGAAACAAATCAGTGATTCGATAACCGGCTATCTGGTAACAGAGTCTGTCCCCCAGTCTTTTGTTCCCACTTGGGAAGGCGGAGATCGGCGTCCGGGAATTACCCAGTTCGGTGCAAATGGCAAACCAGAGAACGTGAATGATGAGGAATTTTACCATAATTGGCAGGTGGTGCATTCCGCATCATCCTTTGAGTTACACCCCAGGCGCTGGTCGTATGTGCGAAACTCGGTTGCACGACCATTGACGAAAAACGCACCTACCTATCGTGCTATCGTCTCCGAACACTTTCGTGAACTCGATGACTTCACCCACGACTCGCGCTACTTTGGTTCTGAAGCAGCGCTACAAGCCATGATTGAAGAGATACCAGGTTTTTGCGATCTCGACAATATGTTTTCTCTTGCCATGAGTGAGTATTATTTCGAATAGTCTGGCCGAGCCCGTTTTCAGAAATGACCATCATCTCTTGATACATCGTTCTTTTGGAGGAGAAATATGAAATACAACTTCGATCCCGAGCTTGCCGAAATCATTGCTATGCTGCCTGAAAGCGATTTTAGCGATCCAGTAGCGGCACGTGAGGGAAACAAGGATTTACTGGCGGCAATAAACGCTTCAGTTGACATCAGTGCATTACAGGTAGAGGATAGAATGATTCATCGTCCGGAAGGAGCGCCCGATGTGCAGATCCGTATCTATGCGCCAAGGAATCGTGGATACAGTCCGTTACCAGGTCTTCTGTACATCCATGGCGGGGGATTCGTTGTTGGCAGTATCGATACCGAACACGTCTTTCCCGTAATGGTTGCGGCACAGCTTGGCATCATCGTTGTCTCAGTGGATTATCGGCTTGCTCCGGAAAATCCTTTTCCATCTGGATTGGAAGATTGCTACGCCACACTAAACTGGATGTACAATAGCGCCCCAGATCTCAACATTGATGCCAATCGTATCGGCGTTTGTGGGCAAAGTGCAGGCGGTGGCCTTGCGGCCGCATTAGCCTTACTGACACGCGACCGAGGTGGTCCCAATTTGTGTTTCCAGTTTCTCGGCATTCCCGAACTGGACGACCGGCTTGAAACAACGAGTATGCGTACATTTTTAGATACTCCCTTGATCAATCGTACCACGGTTGAATTGAGCTGGAAGCACTATCTGGGTGAAAATATCATACCTGGAAGCCCTGATGTATCTCCGTATGCAGCACCGGCGCGCGCAACAAACCTGTCTGGCTTGCCACCAGCCTATATCTCTGCAATGGAATTCGATCCTCTTCGTGATGAGGGTGTAATTTACGCGCTGCGCCTAATGCAAGCTGGTGTACCAGTAGAACTGCATACGTATCCCGGTGCCTTTCACGGATGCTCAGTGGTTACTACTGCTGCTGTCAGTCAGCGCCTAAGGTCAGAGACTCTTGACGTTCTGCGCCGAGGTTTGCACATCTAGTGGAAGCAACCAAATGTCATTGGGCTAGCGGGAAACACAAAGAGGTTTGGCATTAACGAACTAGACGTGCCAATGCAATGAGCAACATAATTATTCATTGAACAATGACCCTAGTTGGTCACTAGGAACATGACTGAAACCAAGTCTTTATGGAGGGGTCAGTTTCGGGGGTAAATCGTAGCTAGGTTTGGGAATCCCCTTTTTGGAGAGGCATTATCATCGTACTAAGCGGCTTTGATCATTCATAAGACCGATAGTGCGATCCACTACCTCCTACTAGGCATACATCCCGAAGTCGACTCTAACGTCTTCTCAATCTTGATGTCCTACTTTCGCTAGAAGTTCCAAGGGTTCGAGATTGTACTCCTCGGCCAATTTATCTAAATCCGAGATCAACGGCCACGGCAGGCCCTCAATTAACTTGTCTGAGTTCTTGGCTAACTCATGGGTTCTAATCCATTCTCGAAGCTTCTTTAGTATCTCAAGCCGTTCAGGCACACTTAGGTCTCGCAACCTGGATCCCGTACAAAGATACTCCATCCAGAGGGTGTAGACACGCTCTGCTTCATATGAAAGGTCCACTTCTTTTATATGTCCCAACTCATCAAGCTCGGTCTTGTACTTCTTGCCATCAGACCCAGGTTTGCCTAGAGATAAGAAAGAATTTTCGGTCCAATCGGTCATGAAGTGGGTCCAATACTCATCAACCTGTACCACACCAGAACTCATATTAAAGGGTGGGATATCCGTTTGAACAAGCGATTCCCCTTCCGTCATATACCACCCTAGTGGCCTTTGCAGTTTTCCTATTACGTAAGCAGTCGCCAACTCCCAAGGTGGCGTTGACCAAACAACGTCAAGATCTGAGGTGTCAATCGGTTTATTCTGTTTAAATACCATGTTAACCCACTCTCGATTGGCATATATACCAGCCCATTGTTTGAGCGCCATTGGATCGCAAATGGAGTAAGAAAGGCGAGATACCCATTGTGCTTCGCGAATACTGATGGATTGCCCCAACATATGGGTAAATTTACTTACGGCCATCACATCCGGCAGTCGATCCGGCGCTATCCCCTCGGTACATCCAACCGCCCAGGGGACTCCTAATGGATCCGGATTACGACGGAACTCATTACGTGCGATGGATATCTCTTTCTCAATTGTCTCGATCTGCGGTGAGCTACCATTTAGGCCTTGATTTTTGATGAGCTCATTAATACGCTCTAATATCAAAGATGTTAATAACTTTCTATTTTTATCACGATTTCTGGTATCAACAGCAACCTCTCTTATGATATCTTTGAATCGCGTATCCATCAGTGGACCTCTTCCCATGACACCTCCTTACTCTATAGTATTTGGTATTTAGTTACTTTTTGTATAGAATTGTATTCTATTTTAATAGTATTATACTCAGTACCAACAAATCTTTCAATATCAGGAGGTCCCGATGGACAGACTACTTTTGAAACCCACCGATCTTTGCGACATATTATCAGTGTCCCGAAGCAAGGCCTACGATCTATTAAAGACAAAAACTATACCATCAGTTCATATCGGTCGATCAGTGAGGGTGCGAACCTCAGATCTTCAAGATTGGGTCGACAGCCAGTACCAGAAAGATATAGGCACAAAAACATTGGAGACGTAACAGCATGGACACACAGTCTCCGAATTTAATGAGAGTGCTATCTCGACTGGATAACGTCAAGCACCACAATGGTTATTCCACTGCTAGGTGCCCAGCACACAATGATTACGAAAACTCTCTTTCAATCAGAGAGAAAGACGGCAACGTATTACTTAAGTGTTTCGTGGACTGCACTTCTGAATCCATTGTAAAAGCCATTGATCTTACAATGAGCGATCTCTTCATCGACGGTCACATACCTCGGCAGAATCTCTCCAAGACAAGAATTAGCGAAAAGACATGGGATATCAAGGATCCGGCAGGCGATCTCGTGGCCAAGCACCTACGCGTCGATTATTCTGATGGCTCCAAAACATTCTACTGGAAGCGCAACGGAGCATGGGGACTTGATGATCTCGGAGTAGAAGATATACCCCTGTATGGCTCAGAAAGCTTGCACACTGCCTCTTTGGATACCCCGGTGGTCATATGTGAGGGGGAAAAGGCAAAGGACGCTTTGGCGGAAAGCAAATACCTACCTCTCGGCACTGTTACCGGAGCCAGTGCCTGCCCATCAGATAGGGTTCTAAATGCACTGCTAGGGAGGAAGGGTCCCGTAATCCTATGGGCAGACAACGATGAACCGGGCAAGCAACACATGGAGAGAATTGCGTATCGTCTAGAGGACCTAGGTATTGAGCCATACATAATCCAATGGCCAGATGCACCAGCAAAGGGAGATGCCGTTGATTTCATCGCCAGGGGTGGTGATATTGAGGATCTTGTATCGAAGGCCTGCAGATGGCAGCCTCAATCGAACAATCAAGGCCTCAGCGAGTCGGAAAATACTACTGGATTTGCTTTAACCGATTCAGGCAATGCAGAACGACTGGTACACCTATACGGCGACATTATCCACTATTGCCCGGAACGCAAAAAGTGGCTTATTTGGGATGAACGAGTTTGGACGTGGGATAACGCGGATGGAACCGGAATATTAGCATTGACCAAACAGGTGGCCCGTAGCATCTACCACGAAGCTGGAAATCAAGACAACAGTGATGAACGTCGGAAGATCACTAAACATGCGATACAAAGTGAGTCAGATCAGCGCCGCAAAGCGATGGTGCACTTGGCGCAGAGTGAACCCGGCGTTGCAATCAACCTTTCGAACCTGGATGCGGATCCTTGGCTGATTAATTGTGCTAAAGGAACGATAGATCTTCATACTGGTACATTGTACCCGCATAGCCGCGAAGACTTGCTAACGGTGCTAATCCCCGTTACTTATGATCCTATAGCCGAGTGTCCAAGATGGATCGAGTTCTTGAATACCGTGATGGGTGGGGATCAGGAACTGATCGATTATTTGCAGAGAGCCGTAGGCTACAGCCTCACGGGTGACACCCGATCCCAAATAGTCTTTTTTCTTCATGGGCTTGGCAGCAATGGAAAGTCAACGTTTCTTCTGATCATACGCAAGATGTTGGGTGGCTATGGTGCCAAAGCCGACTCCTCTGTATTTATGATCAACGATAGTAAATCCGGTGGACCAACTGAAGGTTTGGCCAACTTACATGGGAAGAGATTTGTTATCGCATCTGAGGTCGAAGATAAACAGAGGTTATCTGTTCGGCTGATCAAGGACATGACAGGTGGTGAACCAATTGTTGCGAATAGAAAATATGAGCATGAGGTAGAATTTCAACCAACCCACAAGATCTGGCTTTGCGGGAACCATAAACCGGTCATATCCGATACAACCTATTCAATCTGGCGAAGGATGAAGCTCATACCTTTCTCCGTGACAATCACCGAAGTAGACGAACAGTTGCCAATGAAACTAGAATCGGAGCTTCCCGGCATTCTTCGATGGGCAATTGAAGGTTGTCTGGAATGGCAGCGTCAGGGACTTAATGAACCCCAAGGAGTAGCATCGGCAACAGAAACGTATCGACAAGAGCAAGACATCTTATTTGAGTTCCTCGATGATCGATGTGTTAAACATCCCTTGAATACGGTTACAAAAAAGGACCTCTGTGAAGCCTACGGTGATTGGTGTCAGGGCACAGGAACAAAAGCCGTTGGCCCCAGAACATTTACTAATAGGCTACGCGAAAAAGGATTCGAGGAGGGGAAAAGCGGAAGCAACCGTTTCTGGAAGGGGATAGGACTGATTGGGACAGATGGGACAGAAGGGGCGGATAACTCCGGGAAATTTCTTAATAAAGCAAATAATGAAAACTTCTTGGAAAATACTGCCCCTTCTGTCCCATCTGTCCCAAACCCGATCGAAACATGTGCCAATTGCCAAGGGACCGACTTCTGGATGAGAGCTGATGGTACCAAATTATGCAACAGATGTCATCCCAAACCATAATCAGTCGAGCGCGGTATTGGGTTTATGAAGAGCGTGGGGCCTCTAGCCGCCGATGGTGGCTTAGAGGGATCGATCCCCATGCTCCCTTCAGCTCTGGTATTGGAGGAATACCAAGATGGAAGGTGAATCGATGTTCGAAATGGCATCTTTTATAACGACGAAAAATGAATCATCCAAAGGGATTAGGTTTAGAGCTAACATGTTGCTGGGCAATAATCTTGTTACTAAGGAGTAAAGATGGGATCACGCGCTTTTTTCTACCGTAAGCCGATGGCCACGTTTCGCGGGAAACATAACTCATCAAAAAGTAAGGTGATCATCGTGTTATATCATCGGAAATATCAGCTAAACGAGAGCTCCGGCCTTTCAGCCCGAGAATTGTACCTAGCAACAGGAGTTAATTATTCTTATCTCCTGGCACGATTGAGCAAGTGGGTGGAATGGCATTACCTTAATCGCTATGCCACTGGAGCCAATAAAGGAAGACCCTTATGGCATTATCGGGTAGTTCCACGTGGTACGAAGTTCTTAACTGACATCCTCTACCCCGATTATTTCACTATCCTGCAACAATATACCCAGGAGATCAATGAGTTCACCTCACTTATAGGACAAATGCGACCACCTGCTAATGAGTACAAAAACATGAAAGATCTCATAGCTGCTGTAAATAAGGAGATAACATCAAGGAAGGGCTCTACTGAATGAAAGGGTTTGACGTTGAGGGCTCCGGCCAGTTTACGTATTGTACTGATACGGGGTGTCAAGCGGCGATAGTGCAACAGGCAGCACACGTGGTATTCCAATCACGAGACGGCGGTTCGAATCCGACCTCGCCGCTCCATCGTATCCGAGTATCCCCTATTCCAACCATAGTCGCCAGAACCATTCTGGAAAAGCATCACTATCTCCATTCCCTGCCTGGCGGGACCATGTTAGTCTTCGGCGTATTCCTCGATCAAGAATTGCTCGGCGCATTAACATTTGGTGCCGGGCCAGCTCAAGCCTACCGGTTAGTAGATAGAGCTCGCCCTGATGACTGTATGACGCTCACCCGATTGTGGTTGTCGGATCGACTTCCCGGTAATTCAGAAACGCGTGTTATTGGCGTAGTCCTCCGGAACCTCAAAAAGTACACCTCATTGAAGTTCCTCATCAGCTATGCCGACCCCGTCCATGGGCACCTGGGTATTATCTACCAGGCCACTGGATGGATCTACACCGGCCTCTCATCCGCCATGCCCCTCTATGATCTTGGTGATGGAAAAGTCCGGCATTGCCGGTCATTGTCCCATGCTTACGGCACCCGTTCCATTAAATATCTTACCGATCACGGGGTAACCGTGAAACGTATAAGCCAAACAGGCAAACATCGATACATCTATTTCCTGGACCCTTCCTGGCGTCCGAGACTGACCACGCCAACACTGCCCTATCCCAAGAAAGGAATTGAACATGAAGAAGCTAAAAATGAAAACCATTGATATCCCGATCAAGCACCTGAAACCGGCTCCCTGGAACACCAATGTCATGGACGACAAGATGGTTTCCCGTCTTAAGGAAAGCATTAAACGTTACGGGTTGCTCTCTAATTTGGTAGTCCGGTCATTGATCAATGGAGATTATGAAGTCATCGGGGGCAACTGGCGGCTGAAGGTCCTCTCAGAGATAGGGATCGAGACGATCCCCTGCGCTGTGATCGATATCGATGATACCCAGGCCCGGTTACTTTCCCTGGCCCTCAACCGCATCGAAGGGGAGGATGATCTCGGGCTCAAGGCAGAATTGCTGAAGAAGGTGTTGGAAGAAGTCTCCCAAGAAGAGGTTCTGGGTCTCCTTCCCGAGACGGTACAGAGCTTGCAGGCGTTGTCTTCGATAGGACAGGCCGAAATGGCCGCCTATCTACAAAATTGGCAACAGGCCCAATCCGCCCGGCTACACCATGCCCAGTTTCAACTGACTCAAGCCCAATCCGAAGTCGTCGAAGGAGTACTGAAAAGTGTGTTGCCCAAAATCGATAGATCAGAAGCGGACAGCCCAAACATGCGGGGCACCGCTCTCCATTATATCTGCAAATCATACATCAATCAGGAGGTCACCGATCATGGATAATCAAACGACACCCTGCCCGGTCTGCGGTCAACCGTTGTCGTTCCGGCTGGCTCGGGGGCGCAAATCCGGTAAACCCTTTATTCAACTTGTCTGCGCTCAGGATGGCCGCCACTTCCGAGGATTCATCGGCGACAAGCCCTATATCGACAAAGTCTTCAAACATCTGGAGAACCATCAAGATCAGCTCCAGGGAGACAATCGGTGAAGATAGCTGTCTACGCCCGGGTCTCCACCTCCGATAAGGAGCAGAATCCAGAGACCCAACTTATGCCGCTGAGGGATTTCGCTCAATCCCAGGGCTGGACGATCTACCGGGAGTATGTCGATCAGGCTCCCGCCAATGATCTCACCCACCGGACGGCATGGCGGGAACTGCAGGATGATGCCGCCAAGCGGCGTTTCCAGATGGTTCTAGTCTTCAAGCTTGACCGGGCCTTCCGTAGCGTGAAACATATGCATGATACCCTGGCCGCCTGGGAAATCGTCGGCGTTAGTTTCCAAAGCGTTAGAGAAAGGTTCGATACCTCAACGGCCTTGGGACGGTTGTTGCTCAACCTGTTGGCCTCTCTGGCCGAGTTCGAGCTGGAAATGATCCGGGAGCGAGTCAAGGCGGGTATGGACAGAGCCCGCAGACAGGGCATTCCCATCGGTCGCCCAAGGGTAACCGATAGGCGGGGCTTCAAACGCCGTTTTGGAGTAGTTTTGGAGGCCTTACACGATGAAAAGATATCGCGGAGTCAAGCAGCCAAAGAGCTAGGGATCGGCTATGCCACTCTAAAAAGGCTGCTCGACAGCGGATATCCTAACACTGAAGAGGAAATCGACGGATGACCGACTATTTGCTCCCCGCCGATGATGAGGTACACGAGGTTGAAAAAGACCTCGCCCGCTTGACAGGTATACGTGACAAGTATACACTGGCCACCACACCGGAACAGGGGAGTGAAACCGATACACTGATGATTAACAACTTCTTGACCACCCTGGCAGAGATAGCCCTGGCTATCGCCTCTCGTAGCACCCGGGAGCAACAGGAGGGGGACAATAGCTAAGTGAGGGCTGTTGCTTATTTAAGGGTCTCGGACACGTCCCAGGTCGATGGTAATTCCCTAAACGCGCAGGAGCGCTTATTTAGAGAATTGTGTAAGAATAGAGGTTGGGAACCGGGGTCGGTGTATCGGGAAGAAGGACGGTCCGCCCACGTGGAGGCCATCGCCCGGAGACCGGAGTTCAAGAAGCTGCTCGACGATTCCGCCAAAGGCCAATTTGATGTGGTAGTGGTTCATACTCTGGATCGATGGTCACGCAACCAGCGGGTTACCCTCGAATCCTTGGCCACCCTGGGCAAACACAATGTGTCTCTGGTTTCCATCACGGAGAACATCGACTATTCCACCCCTCAAGGTAAGCTCTTCACGCAAATGCTGGGTTCATTTGCTGAGTACTTCTCCGGCGCTCTGGCCACTCATGTCAGCAAGGGCCTCGGACAACGGGCCGCCGAAGGAAAACATACCGGTGGTATCCCCTTCGGCTATGAGTCCTGTTGGGCCAAAGGCGACAAAGGGGAAAAGACGCGCCAGTGTGACCCGGAGCACCCTGGGGGGATTCATCTTCACCCTGCCGAAGCTATAGCGGTTACCGAACTATTCAATCGCTATGCCACCGGAACAACTACGTTGAGTCAGCTGGCAGGATGGTTGAATGACCAGGGATTCAGAACCCGCAACACCAAGAAGCTACCCGACGCCGAAGGCAACCTGGTTTCAGGCCCCAGATTGTTCACGACAGCTTCAGTGAGAAACATCCTCCATAATCCATTCTATACCGGTAAGATCAATCACAAGGGCAATCTGATGCCGGGAGCTCACCAAGCGGTGATCAGTGAGGAAGTTTTCGATCTGGTTCAGGCTACTCTCAAGAAGAATAGCGGCAGATCGGAGACTCTACAACCTAAACCCCAAAAGCATTATCTTCTAAAGGGAATCATCCGATGTGCTTACTGCGGTATGCCCATGTGGGCTCAGACATACAAAAACGGCACTCGATACTATCGAGAACATACCGGTTCCCGAAGTCATGGCAACTGTCCTTCCTCAGGCGGCTCCATTAAGTGTGAGATTGCCGATGAGCAGGTAGGCCGTTTAATCGAGGCTATCGAATTGGGACCCCAGTGGATGGAAGAGGTTCTCAGCATTGTCAGTCTCAAGGATGAGGTTCTACGAATCAATGAGGAACGCCAAAGGACTCAAGAGAAGCTCAGGAGAATGGCCAAAGCCTATGTCGATGGGGTCTTCCCCGATGAGGAATACCACCGTCAGAAGAGGTTGCTGGAAATGGAACTTGAGTCGCTGGTGGTTCCTCAAGCAAATGCCGCTGAAGAGGCAGGGAAGATCATTGCCGACCTGCCCAGGTTATGGGCCGGGGCCAACGAAGAAGAGAAACGAAGGCTTCTCTTGACGATGCTGGATGCCGTTTACGTTGATGCCAAAGAGGATAAGGCCATTGTCGCCGTTAAACCTAAGCCGCCCTTCAGACCCATATTTGAAGTCGCTACCACCAAGCAGGATTCCGATGTCATCCTATTAAAAGAGCCCCCGGAACTACACGATCCGGAGGCTCGGTGTTTGTGGTGGAGACGGGGGAGAGTCGAACTCCCCGTCCAAAAGAAATCCGCCCGGGATATCCTACAAGCTTATCCAGTTTTTTATCTCGCCTGACAAGCCTCAACTGGCTAAGTCTAACCAGGCCAGACGATTTCTCTTAAGCACTCCTCCATCGTCATCGGAAGTGCAGCACCCCGGCTTTGCGTCGTCCAATCCCTGCCAGCCAGGGTTAGGCGGAGTTGAACGCGCCTAAATTAATTAGGCAGCAACTAATTGTCGTTCGTCAGTTGTTTGTTTTCCCACCTGTTTAGCGAGGTCGATGGGAACCTCGGCCTGCAATCCCGGATCGCCCATTTCCCCTGTCGAAACCACTCGTCCCCATATTCAATTGTAAAAGAGCTAGCGCTCACGAGATTTCAATGCGTGATCAATTTCTCGATCGGTTTCGCGCTTACTAATAGAGCGCCTTTTATCATGAATTTTCTTACCTCTGGCAATGCCGATTTCAACTTTGGCGCGTCCATTTTTAAGATACATTTTCAGTGGAACCAAAGTCAAGCCCTTCTTAGCTACCTCCATCGTAAAGCCCCTAATCTCGTTTTTGTGCAGCAGCAGCTTGCGAGGCCTGGTCGGCTCATGATTATAGCGATTGCCTTCCTTATATTGCGCAATGTGAGCGTTGAACAACCACAGCTCACCTTTATTATCCGGCTTGGCATAAGCTTCACGAATATTCACTCGCCCCTGCCGAATCGATTTTATCTCTGTGCCTGTTAGGACCATCCCGGCCTCAACCGAGTCCTCGATCAAATAGTCGTGATAGGCCTTCCTATTGAGAGTGATAGTTTTATCGCCCTTCATTATTTCTCACAATAAAAACTTTTATGTAAAGTTACTCCGGCGCCTCTAGTCCATCTCCCCACACTCATAAAAAACAGCTGTAGCCGCTACCAAGCCCGCAGTTTCAGCCCTCATAATGCGTTTCCCCAAAGAAACCGGAGTAATCCCCTTGATATGTGCAAATTCAACTTCCGCAGGAGTAAACCCTCCCTCTGGACCAATAAAAATATTGATGTGTTTAGCAGACCCTATACAACTCAGTACGGCCTTTATCCCTTGATTCTTTTCTAATTCCCACGGTATCAATGAAAAACCATTGGTGTTTTCGCATGCCTGCTTGAAATCCAATACCGATCCCAATTCAGGGATATTCCCACGCCCAGACTGCTCCGCCGCTTCCAGAACAATATTTTCCCATCGCTCAATTCGTGAAGCACTGGGTTTGGCAGCAACGCACCGTTCGCAAGCAATCGGGACAAACCGGGCCACCCCAATCTCAGTGCATTTTTGCAGCACCAGATCAGTTTTACTTCCCTTGAGCAGAGCCTGAAACACAGTAACTTCCAATGACGGTTCGTTTTGGCAATGAGCTTGGCTTATTACCTCTCCAACAACCTTTTGGCGCGTTATTGCTGCCAGTCTGACCTTATATTCCCATCCGGTATTGTCTAGGACAATTATCTGATCTCCATTCTTGAGCCGCAGTACTTCTCTTATTTGGTGAACCTGTTTGCCAACGATTTCAACTTTGTTATTGGAGATACAGAGGGGAAGAACAAAGAAACGATGCATAACAGATCAATCCTTGTTTTTGTATCAGTCTTCCAACAGGGTATGATTGATTAAGAGTATCCAGTTGAGTTGCAATACTATACAATTCGTATTCAGGCCCGACTAGTAAAAGAATCTTTCATCCTGCCAAAAATCCCCCTATTTTCCTTGGGCAACACTGCCGGATCAAGGACTTCGGACAGTTTGCGAAAAAGCTTCTTCTGATCTCCATTTAATTGAGTAGGGGTAACCACATGAACAACAACCAGTTGATCCCCTCTTCCGGATTTACTGAGACGAACCGATCCAATCCCTCTTATACGAAATACGTTGCCATGCTGCACTCCAGTAGGTACCTTGAGGGTATGGTAACCATCCAGGGTTGGAACGTCAATTTCCCCACCCAAAGCTGCTTGAGCAAAGTTCAACGGGAGATCGTAAATAGTATCGGCTGCATCTCGGCGCAAGAACTCGTGATCTAGTACGGAAAGGGTCACGAAGAGATTGCCGGATGGACCTCCTGCCACACCTCTGTTACCTTCACCGGACAACCTGACTGTGTTGCCGTCATCAACACCACCTGGAATTCTCACCATTACGTTGCGAACTTTCTGTTCTCTGCCAATCCCACGACATTGCTTGCAAGGATGGGTTATAACTCTTCCTCTACCACTGCATTGCTCACATGTGGTTATATTTGTAAATTGGCCAAAAAGACCGTGCTGGGTACGACGCACCTCTCCCGTTCCGCCACAATTGGGACACTTTTCCGGATCGATACCTGGTTCGCTACCAATACCACTACAGATAGAACAACGTTCAACTCGCCCGATTTCTATCTCTTTGTCGCACCCAAAAGCAGCTTCTTCAAACGTTATTTCCAAACCATATCTAAGGTCAGAACCTCTTTCGGCACCGGATCTATGCCTACGTGAAGTGCCTCCAAAAAAGGCATCGAATATATCACCGAACCCTCCGAAATCAACTCCTTCAAAACCTCGCGTGAATCCCCCATCAACTCCAGCGTGACCATAACGATCATAGCCCGCCCTCTTCTGAGAATCGCTCAAGACCTCGTAGGATTCATTAACCTCTTTGAACTTTGCCTCAGCATCCTTATCCTTGTTGCGATCAGGATGGTATTGAAACGCCAGTTTCCTATAGGCCTTCTTGATATCTTCGTCAGTTGCCTGTCGATTCACTTCCAATACTTCATAGTAATCACGTTTTTCAGTCATAACACCGCTTTCCCATTGATAGCCTAATCCTTAATTATAGTCCTTTTGCCTTTGCATCACAAGCTGGTTTACACGTAAATAATTACCACCAAGTATATTATGTCAAGTATATCCCGCCCTCACAGCATTACAAATACAGAAGGCGAGGTAAATCCCTCGCCTTCTGTTCAAATTCACCGTATTCAGTAAATCTAGGTTGACTTGATTTTTTCCGCAAACCCCACTACAGCAGCATCAAACTGGTCAAGATCGAGACCGGAAACATAGTGCATATCGAGGCGATCTGCCATACCCAGCTCACCCAGCAACCTCTTAGCTTCATCCACCCTACGCTGACCCCAGAACTCGCCTTCCTGATAGGTACAATCGTTGCCTGGACAGCCAATCACTAGCACACCGTCAGCGCCAAATTCAAATGCACGCATAAGGTCAAGCGCCTTTAACTTGGCCAGACAAGGGATTCCGACCAACGCTTTGCCGGCATGTTTTTCTTTCATGACTTGCCGCAGATTGGTTACATCATAAGCATCGAAGTCGCAGTAAACAACCAAAATCGTCGGGCCACCGTTTCGCGACTTGGCCTCTTCGATGGCAATCCTCATTCTGGGTTGAATCTCAGCTACGCCAAGCATGCGGAAGCCAATAGCATCACCCGGACAGGCCGGGAAACAAATGCCACATCCCTGACACTGATCAAACCGGATATCCACACGTCCGCCTTCGGTAACTACCGGCACGCCGTAGGGGCAGACCCGGACGCAGTTTAGGCAGAAAGCGCACTTGCCACGAATCCATTCCGCACCAGCGCCGCAACTCATACATCTGCGAGCTTCCTTAACAGCCTGTTCCGGTGTGAATCCGCTTTCTATCTCCTTGAAATTATCAATGCGATCATTGACTCCCATCATAGTCAGTTCCTGGCGTTCCTGGTGTTTAACCTCCGAACGAGTGGTTTCCTCAAGTTCACCAAAGGTCTCAGGCTCAGGTTCATCAGCAGGCTCGATTCCTTTTAGAAAAGCATCAACAGCCTTGGCTGCTTTGCGGGCATGAGCCATAGCTGCCACCGCGGGGCCCGGTCCTTTTATAATTTCACCACCAGAGAACACACCTTTTCGATTGGTCATGAAACTCTTGGGATCAACTGGGAGTAAACCCCTTTCGTTCAGCTCGATTCCCATATCTTTCAGGTAATTTATAATCGAACCCTGACCAATAGCGAAGATAACCGTGTCGCCTTCGGCAACCTGTAAGTTTTCATCGTTATAGGCTGGATTGAATCTTCCTTGATCATCAAAAACAGAAAGGCATTCCCGGCACTCCAGACCGCAAACACAACCGTCATCGTTAACAACCACTGCGCTCGGTCCCCAGCCACAGAAATCCATTTCCACGCCTTCTTCAATAGCTTCTTCAACTTCCCATGGTGAAGCCGGTAGTTCGTGCGGTTTCTCCAGACACGCAATTTTAACTTTGCCAGCGCCTTGCCTTACCGCAGTTCGAGCCACGTCCATCGCCACGTTACCGGAACCGATCACAACTACATTGGCCCCCGGTTTGATCACTGATTGCCCAAGACGAGCATCTCTTAAAAATGGCACGGCCATCAAAACAGCCTGGTGATCGTTATTGGGTATAGGCAATCCTCGGCTATCCGATAGGCCCATCATCAGCATAGTGGCATCAAAGCCATCTTTTTCCAAATCATCGATAGTCAGATTCGTACCTAAGTCCATTTCATGTTTGAACTCAACACCCATTGCCGCAATAGCATCTACATCGTTTTTAATGGTAGGTACTGGCAATCGATATGAAGGTACTCCCCAGCGCACGGCACCACCGAAATCCTCTGACCTTTCGAATACCGTTACGCTATGGCCAGCCAGAGCCAAATCATGAGCCGCAGTCAGCCCACCCGGTCCGGCACCGACAATAGCTACCTTTTTACCAGTAGATGGCGCTGTTTCTTTAGGAGCATGGGGATTTGGAGCATTCTCCATCACATAACGTTTCAGCCCCCGAATCGATAGCGCATCATCCACAGTCAAACGCCTGCAATCTTCCTCACAGGGATGGGCGCATATTGAGCCACATATAGAAGACAGGGGGTTATCCCGTCTGATTAAAGCTGCCGCCTCGTCCAGCCTACCTTGAGCCACTAGGGCTATATATCCTCTTATATCTTGATGAAGAGGACATCTGTGCTGGCAGGGAGGCATTATTTGAGGCTCTGTTACAGCCTCTGTCTCGACATGGTGTGTCATTATTTTTCCTCCCTAACTACAATCCAGCAGCGGCCAGGATGTCAGGCACCAAGCCTTCACGTCCGATGGCCATAATGTGTACTCCGTCACATATTTTTTCATCTTTAAGTTGTTTGATCATCCGGCCGGCAATCTCAACTCCTTTTTGGACTGCTTGTCCTTTGGGAGCTGATTTTAGTTCCTCAATCAATTCGTCAGGTACCGTAATGCCAGGAACGTTGGCATTCATGTATTTTGCCATACCGGCACCGGTAAGAAGCACTATACCGGCCATAATTTTCACATCATCGAACTTGCGGGCATATTGCATAAACTTTTTGAAGTTTTCGATATCGTAAATGGCCTGAGTCTGGACAAACTCAATACCAGCCTTGATCTTCTTTTCGAACTTCATCAGCTGTGGCGCGATGGGATCGGCTTCCGGCGTAACAATAGCTCCACAGCAGAAATTCACTGGAGCGTTCAGTTCATTGCCACCCAGGTCTGTGCCTTGTTCCATTTGCCTGACAGCCTGTACCAATTGAACCGAATCCAAATCAAACACCGGTTTGGCGTCAAGATGATCACCAACGCTAATATAATCACCGGTGAGACAAAGCACGTTGTCTATTCCCAGTACGTTAGCGGCCAGTAAATCCGATTCCAGCCCCATTCGGTTTCGATCGCGGCAGGTCATCTGGAGAATAGGTTCGCCGCCTTGCTGCTTGATGAGCACACAGGCGCCTAGTGACGAAATCCGCATCACCGAACTTTGATTATCGGTGGAATTGATTCCATCTACCTTGTCCTTCATCAGGTTGATATGCTCCAGCATTTCCTCGATATTTGTACCCTTAGGAGGTCCGACTTCAGCTGTGACTACAAACTTGCCTGAATTGAGTGCTTCCTTAAACTTAGCCATGGTGCTCCTCCATCTGGGCGTGCTGATAGGCCGGGTTTACCTGAGTAATCGGATTGACATGCAGGCCGTATTTTTTGGGTGGGAAAATTTCCCGAATGTTATCCAGCTTGCCCTGTTTCTCCAACCGATTGTAGATCAGAGTCCAGGCACAATCCTTGTCTAGGCTCACTTCGCACTTGCCTTTGTTGGTGCCGCCACAGGGACCATTCAGCAGATTTTTGGCGCAGATGGCAATGGGACAAATGCCACCGGTTTCGCCAAGGACACAATTGCCGCACATCAAGCAGCGCTCCAGCCAGACGCCTTCCGACTCATTTGTTCCAATGAATCGAGTGTTCACCCCGGGATACACGGGAATATCTTCAATAAGATCGGAAAGGTACTGAATGCCGACACCGCAGGCCATCGAGATAACAGCTTCACATTCCCGAGCTTGATCCAAGATCGGTTCCATATACTCCCGGTCACACTGTCGAGTAACCGTAGCTTCAACGATCTCGATATCCTTTCCCTCTTTTTTAGTGGCTAGCCGCAACTGGCTAGCCAGCAATTCGACTTCCTTTTCCCCTCCCGCCATGCAAACAGCAACACACGTGCCACAACCCGCGATCATGATCTTCTTACAATCTTTGACCATGTCCTTCAGTTCGGCGAAGGGCTTTCTATCCGCGACAATCATACCAGCATCTCCTTCTTCACAGGATTGGGCCCTAGATTTCGGGCAACTTCCGCCATCTGATCAGCAGCCTGAGCGAAGAGCGGAGCATCAGAAGCACCGATATTGTACATCTTGATGCGCTCAGGCTCAATGCCTACTTCTTCGAGCATTTTCTTAACATACCGTACGGATCTTTTTGCTTTCAAATTTCCTTCCAGGAAATGACAATCGCCTTCCTCTCACCCACCAACCATCACTGCGTCGGCCCCATCCTCGAAAGCCTGCATAAGAATAATCGGCTCCACTTTCCCGGTACACATGAGCTTCACTACCCGGATGTTCGGCGAGTATTCCAACCGCATCGATCCAGCAAGGTCAGCCGCTGAATAAGTACAATAGTGACAGCAAAAAGCTATGACCTTCGGTTCGTATGTATCTGTCATATATCTCCCTCCTCGACCTAATCTAAACAAAGCACGGCACTTTTAGCCGCGATCTGATTATCCTTGTAGTTCATCACATTGATGGCTTTGCGCGGACACACGCTGGCACAAATACCACAACCCTGACAAGCAGCCGCTTCGATTACGACTGCGTTCCTGTCGCCGAACTTGGGAACCCCGAAGGGACAGGCACGAACGCAAGTAAGGCAAGCCACACATTTGTCCTCATCAACCTCAGAAACCACCCCTCCAGTCATTAGATATGGCTGCGAAAGGATCGTAACCGCACGTGAAACCGCTCCCCTGGCTTGAGAAATCGACTCCGAAACAAATTTAGGTGCGTGAGCCAGACCGCACATAAACATTCCCTCATTAACAAAATCAAGAGGTCTGAGCTTCATGTGAGCTTCCATGAAGAAACTATCCTGGTTCAACGGTACCTTCAATCTACTCCCAAGTACAGCAGCATCAGACTGGGGCCGAATAGCGGCACTTAGAACCAGTAGATCAGCCGGGATCATCAGTTCCTCGTCAAGTACAGGATCGAATGTTTTAATTTTGAGTTTGCCATCTACTTCGGTAACTTCCGGTTTTTGGTTGACGTCATACTTGATGAAAATCACACCTTGCCTGCGTGCCTCTTCATAAACCAGCTCTTTCATGGCAAAGGTTCGCATATCACGATAAAGAACATAGATGTTAAGGTCCGGGTTGGATTCTTTCAACCTTAACGCGTTCTTCACTGCATGCGTACAACACACCCTGCTGCAATACATATTAGGATCCTCGCGAGACCCAACGCATTGTATCATCACTACCGAATTTAGAGCGGAAGCATTGATTTCCTTTTTGGCAATCTTTTCTTCGAGTTTATGTTGAGTGACAACCTTGTCAGATTCGCCAAATAGATATTCGCCTTCAGGATGGTATTCTGATCCACCAGTGGCGACTATCACAACGCCATGCTCATATTCAACATTTCCGTTCTGCGTTTTGATAGTGGATTGATAATTACCAACATAGCCGGATATATTTTTCAATTCCGCATTGAGATATACCGTTAATTTTGGTTCCTGTTCAATTTGCTGTATAAGCTCAGCTAGCACTGCCTGAGGATCAGAATCTTTTTCATGGGTATAATAAATGTCCCTCATATTGCCGCCAAACTCGGCTTGTCGTTCAACCAGTACAGTTTCAAATCCTTGCGCTGCCAAGCCCAATGCTGCAGTCATACCGGCAACGCCACCACCAATCACCAACCCGGTGCGCGTAAGTGGAGCCTGAGATTCACGCAACGGTTCAAGTGTAGCGGCCCTGGCAACAGCCATTCTCACCAGATCCCGCGCTTTATCATTTGCCTCTGGCATATGAGTGGCATGGACCCATGAACACTGGTCTCGAATGTTAGCCATCTCGAACAGGTACTTGTTCATACCTGCTTCACGACATGTATCCTGGAACAGTGGTTCATGAGTACGCGGGCTGCAGGATGCAACAACCATGCGATTCAATCCATGTTCCTCAATCAGATTAGTTATCTTAGCCTGGGTATCGGTTGAACAGGCGTATATCGCTTCGTCTGCATACACTACATTAGGCAATGTTTTGGCATATTCGGCCATAGCAGGAACGTCAACCACTCGGGCAATATTGGTTCCACACCTACAGACAAAAACTCCTATCCTCGGTTCTTCCCCACTAAAATCTTTCTCTTGGGGATACTGTTTCTCACTGACTAGTGTACCCCGAGCTTCTACAATGGGTTGTGATGCCAAGAAAGCCGCACTACTGGCGTTCTGAACTGATTCAGGGATATCCATAGGAGCACTGAACACTCCGGACGCATATACTCCCGTTCTGCTGGTTTGACCTGGCTTGAGTTCCTCAGTTTTGCAGAAACCGAACTTGTCCAATTCAACATCAAGAGTTTGCGCCAATTCCTTGGTGCCCGCCGACGGTTCTAGACCAACAGAAAGAACCACCATGTCGTATTCAGCGTAGGTCTTCACTCCGCTATCGTCAGTGTACTCAAGTACTATGTTGCCATTATCTTTCTCCCGCACCATCGGTGTGGGCATTGCCTTGATATACTCAACACCGAACTTCTCTTTAGCAGACTGATAATACCTCTCAAATCCCTTCCCGAACGCACGAATGTCCATGTAAAAAATCGATGGTTTAATTTTCTCGTCATGCTCGCGCGCAATGATGGCCTGTTTGGTTGCATACATGCAGCACACAGAGGAACAATAGTCCTTACAGATTTCAGGTTTTCTTGAACCTACACACTGAATCCAAGCTACTTTGACCGGGTGCTGCCCATCTGATGGACGCATCACCTGACCTTGAAATGGTCCGGAAGCAGAGAGAATTCTTTCAAATTCCAGACTTGTGATCACGTTTGCCATCCGGTTATAGCCATAGTCGCCTTCGACAAAATTCGGATCATAGGGTTTGAATCCAGGCGCCGCAATAATGGAGCCAACCTGGATCTCTACTATCTCGTCTTTCTGTTCAAAATCAATTGCCTCAGTCAGACAGAATTTTTCGCAAGCTTTGCATTTTCCTTTGAGAAAGTACACGCACTTAGCAGTGTCAATTACAGGGATATTGGGGATGGCTTGCGGAAAGGGACTGAAAATTGATTTTCTTTTTGCCAAACCCATATCGAATTCGCTATCAGTTTTGGTTGGACATTTCTCCTGACACGTGCCGCAACCAGTACACTTGCTCATATCAACCATACGGGCTTTCTTCAGCACCTTAACCGTCAAGTTGCCTTCTTCGCCATCTATGCTTTCCACTTTTGAATATGTCAGAAGCTCAATATTGAGATGTTTCCCCACCTCTATAAGCTTTGGAGAAATCATACACATGGAACAGTCATTAGTGGGGAAGGTTTTATCCAATTGAGCCATTCGGCCGCCAATAGAGGGATTCTCTTCAACAATGTACACCTTGAAGCCAGAATTCGCCAGATCCAAGGCCGCCTGCATACCTGAAATTCCACCCCCGACAACCATCACCGCGCCGATTTTTGGTTTTGATCCATTACCACTCATAATCGCACCTTTTTCTCAGATTCAGCCCTTCCAACTGGGTCTCTTCATGTTATGTAATCTATAATAACAGAGCAGCCTGTTTTGGCTGCTCCGGCAAACTAGGGCAAGGGTCATTCTGCCATCGCTGAGTTTGTCACTTTGAGGGTACAAACCCACATTCATGAACGGGCACTAACTCCGTTATTATAATATACCCTTATTACTGAGTCCAGTACCTCCTAAGGATCACTTAACTATTACTGCATCAAATTTGCAGGCGTCATAGCAGGTTCCGCAGTTGATGCATTTTTCTTGATCTAATTTAACGGGCTGTTTTTTCTCAAACAAAATGACTGCTTTGGTTGGGCAATTCTTGGCACAAAGACCACAACCCTTGCATAATTCTTCATCGATAGAAAAACTAATCAGTTCTTTGCAAATCCCACCCGGACAACGTTGCTCGTTAATATGGGCTTCATATTCATCCCGGAAATAGCGGATGGTGGAAAGAACAGGGTTGGGAGCCGATTTCCCCAAACCGCACAGAGAACCTTTGATAATGGTTTGACTCCATTCTTCCAATAACTCGATGTCACCAGGTTTGCCTTTACCTTCGCAGATGCGTTCAAGAACCTCTAACACTAACTCAGTCCCAATGCGGCAGGGATTACACTTTCCACACGATTCCTCCTGAGTGAAGCTCAAGAAAAATCGAGCCACGTCCACCATACATGTACGTTTGTCCATTACCACCATTCCACCCGACCCCATGATTGAACCGGCAGAATCCAAAGAATCGAAGTCAACCGGAAGATCGAGTTGATCAGCCGGCAAACACCCCCCCGAAGGGCCTCCTGTCTGTACTGCCTTAAACTCCCTACCCCCCATGACACCACCACCAATACCGAAAATAATCTCCCTCAGTGTTGCGCCCATGGGCACTTCAACTAAACCACTGTTTACCACTTTGCCCGTCAATGCAAAGACGGCGGTACCAGGACTGTTGGGTGAACCGATACCTGCAAACCACTCCCCACCATTGGAAATAATCACAGGCACTGTTGCGAACGATTTTACATTGTTAAGGACCGTAGGCATGGTATACAATCCTGATTCGACGGAGCGGGGAGGTTTCACCCTGGGCATCCCTCGTTTCCCTTCGATGGAATACATTAAAGCGCTGGCTTCACCGCAAACGAACGCTCCCGCACCCTGAGCTATCTCCAAGTTAAAACTAAACCCGCTACCCATAATGTTTTCACCAAGAAATCCGCGTTCTTTTGCCTGTTCAATCGCAATTTTCAGCCTGTTAATAGCCAGCGGATATTCGGCACGTACATAAATATAACCATGGTTACTACCTATCGCATAACCACAAATAGCCATACCTTCCATTACAGCATGGGGATCAGCTTCCAGAGTACTACGATCCATAAAGGCCCCGGGGTCACCTTCATCCGCATTGCACACAACATATTTCGGAGTTCTCTCGGATTTGAGAGCTCCAGCCCACTTTCTCCCGGTGGGAAAACCAGCTCCACCTCTACCACGTAAACCGGATTTGGTAACCTCATCAATCACCTGTTCGGGACTCATGCCTGAAAGGACTTGTTTCAGCCCTTCATATCCACCGACTCCAATATAGTCATCAATACTTTCAGGATTTATGTGACCGCAATTGCGGAGGACAATCCGTTGCTGCTTCTTGTAGAAATCGATATCCTCATATTTAGGAATAAGGGTTTTTGTTGCAGGGTCTTTATAGAAAAGACGCTCTACCGGTGTTCCCCCCTTCAAATGAGATTCAACAATCTCAGCAGCATCTTTTTCCTTTACGTTACAATAGAATATGCCATCCGGCTCAACTATCACAATAGGACCCTTTTCGCAAAAACCATGACATCCTGTTGGTTTAACTTCAACGCTATCAGCCAACCCATGATTCGTGAGTTCTTTCTGCAACTCTTCTCTTATGTATACGGAACGAGAGGATACACAACCTGTTCCTTCACAAACCAGCATTGCACGTTTGTTTCCGTTGCCTTCGTGATGGGTCATTTTAATTATCCCCCCTTCTTGAGGCAAATATTTCGGAGACCTTCCCTGGACTCACTTTCCCGAAGGTATCCTCATCAATAACCATCGCTGGAGCCAACGCACAAGCACCAATACAAGCCACTGTTTCAAGGGTATATTCCATATCCTCAGTGTTTTCGTTCTCATCAATACCAAGGTCTATTTTGACCTGATCCAGAACAACTCCTCCGCCTCTTACGTGGCAAGCAGTTCCCCGGCATACCCTGACTACGTGACGCCCTCGAGGACTTGTCCTAAATTGAGCATAAAAAGTAATCACACCATAGATTTCAGATGCCGAAATCCTCAGTGTCTTCGATACTTCGTCAATTGCCTCACGTGGCAGGTAGCCAAGTTCTTCCTGAACCTGCTGAAGCGCCGGAATAGTTACACCCTTTTTCCCCTTAAATGGGGCCAATATCTCAGCCAACTGACTTGACATGGTCACCTCCCTGTCTAAGCAACACAACAAAAAAGGGAGCCGAATAACAATTCGCTCCCCTTACATGTTTTTCATTGAATACAGACCTGTTTCATCCGATCACTAAATACCTTTGGATAAATGCATTATTCCTATCAATTCTATCATATTGCCATCGGGAGGGGCAAGGTAGTGCACTCACAAAAATACCGAAGCTTGCATCGGTATTGTGAACACCTGCAGTAACACTCATACGCGGTTCCATGGCTATACAAGACAGTTGAAAAGTTTCGCCTAATCCACTATACTTGCTCCAACTTTTACCGCCCGATAACTCCAAATGAGTTCGATCGATTATGAGTGAAAAAGAAATTCAGGAAATTGTCCAGATTCTGAAAAGGTGCGAGGTCTTTGTGGGATTACACGATAATGACCTCACGAAGATCGCGTCTTTACCTTCAATACACCAAGAAACATACGAAGCAGACGAAACTATTTCACTGGAGAATGAGCCTGCTGAAAACCTATACATTTTGGTCGAAGGTCAAGTCGGGTTACGGTTAAAAGTCGAACTTGTTTTGGAAAGCCAACCAAGAGAGATAAAAGTTGATACAGTAAGCAAAGGCAGCATTTTTGGATGGTCAGCTTTGGTGCACCCTTACGCATCGAGCAGAACGGCTGTCTGTTCCATGAAAAGCAAGGTGCTCGTAATTAATGGAAAAGAGTTGATTCAGTTGATGGACAATGACGAACACATTGGCTATGAGGTAATGCGAAGTATAGCTTGTGTAATAGCCTCACGCCTTAGGACCCCTAACAACTACTTCTGGGCAGAACTACTAAAGGCACGTAACGGTATGATATCTCTTAATGAATAGCTATCCAATAGTTGCCTGCCCCTCAACAATTAGCTTCATCTTTGTATTGGCCACAAACTTGCCAAGTTATGCTCGATGATATAAAATTTAGTTAAGTGTGCAACATGTCGACCTGGGAATCAATAGCGTGGTTACGAGCATTATCCAGTAGCTAAATAGGAAGGGAAAAGATTCTTCCAAGTGGATTGCTATAGCTTATATCCTGCCAAGTTATTTGTTGGCAGGCCCTCACTATCCTCCGGGTTTAATTCATGGTGCCAATCGTGATTAATGCTCAAATTATGGGCAGTAAATGAAGCAAAACTAGGTGTTCCGTGTGTTGCTGTGACTGAGCGCGGGCAGTCTAGAAAGGGATACTATTATGAGCGATAATTCCAGTGGAAATAAAGTAGGTGCAGTACTGGTTGCCGGCGGAGGAATCGCCGGTATGCAATCGGCGCTTGATTTGGCCAATTCCGGATTCAAAGTTTACATAGTAGAGGAGACCACTTCGATTGGCGGTAGGATGTCTCAGCTTGACAAGACCTTCCCTACCAATGATTGCGCCATGTGCATGATATCTCCCAAACTCATCGAAGTCGATAAACATCTTGACATCGAAATCATTTCGAACGCTAGTATACAGTCACTAGAGGGGAAGGCTGGCAATTTCATAGTAAAGGTGCTCAAGCAGCCCCGATATATTGATTTGGACAAATGCAGTTCCTGTGGCGACTGTGCAGACGTATGCCCAGTGACCCTGCCGAATGAGTTCGAACAAGGTCTGTCGCAACGTAAAGCTGCATTCAAACGCTATCCGCAGGCAATTCCTAGCTCTAATGCAATAAGCAAACAGGGTACGGCACCGTGTAAGGTTGCATGTCCGGCCCATATCAGTGTTCAAGGTTATGTAGCGCTTATTGCAGAGGGTAAATACAAAGAAGCTATCGACCTAATACGGGAAGAAGCTCCTTTCCCGGCAGCCCTGGGTAGAGTATGCACACACCCATGCGAAACAAACTGTACACGCCGAAACGTGGACGAATCGTTATCTATTTGCAGGCTGAAGAGGTTCGCGTCCGATGAGGTTATTACGTCTGGCACAGATACCCCTCCAATATCTGCGGAAAGCAAGAACAAGAAGGTAGCTATAGTTGGGTCTGGCCCGGCAGGACTCAGTGCCGCTTATTATCTGGCTCTTATGGGTTATCAGCCAACCGTATTTGAAGCTCTTCCTGTTGCCGGTGGAATGATGGCCGTAGGAATTCCATCCTATCGCTTACCCAAAGATGTCCTCAATAAAGAGATCGATTTCATAAAATCAACGGGAGTTGAGGTAAAAACCAGCACTCCTATTGGAGATTCATTACCACTTGAAAAACTGGCAAACCAAGGCTACGAAGCTACTTTCATTGCGGTGGGTGCTCATAAAAACAATCCGATGAGAGTTGAAGGCGAGGACCTTGAAGGCGTTGTGGCCGGTGTAGATTTCCTCAGAGACGTCAGTCTGGGAAATCCTGTAAATATCGGTAAAAGGGTGGCCGTGATAGGTGGCGGTAATGTTGCCATCGACGCCGTGAGAACTGCGGCTCGGATGGGGGCAGAGGAAGCATTCATTCTCTACCGCCGTTCACGCGATGAAATGCCCGCCAGTCTGGAAGAAATTGAAGAGACAGAAGAGGAAGGGATCGAAATCCAGTATCTGGTAGCTCCCAACAAAATCGTTGGCGAGAATGGAAAAGTCACCGGTATTGAATGTATTAAGATGGAACTTACCGAACCAGATGAGAGTGGCAGAAGGAGACCTGTACCCATCGAAGGTTCAGAATTTATCTTGGATGTCGATACTATCATTCCCGCGATTGGGCAATCTCCTGATCTATCTTTCCTGAGCGCAGACGGGGAACTGGAAATAACCAAATGGTCGACGCTTACCGCAGATGCTGTCACATTAGAGACAAATATGCAGGGAGTGTTTGCCGGTGGTGATGTGATGCTTGGCCCGGCAACAGTCATTGAAGCTATTGCAGCAGGCAAACAGGCAGCTATCTCGATCGATAGATTCCTGCAAGGGCAGGATATGAGAGCCGACCGCGAGCCGGATTTCACCGAAGTCGATGTTCCGCTGGAAGGGATTGTGAAAGGGGCTCGACAAAAGCCATCGATGGCCCCGGCAGAAGAACGCAAAACCGATTTTCGCGAAGTTACATTTGCCCTAACCGAAGATCAAGCCAAAGCGGAAGCTGACAGGTGCCTTAGCTGCGGCCTGTGCAGTGAGTGCTATCAATGCGTGGCAGCCTGTCAAGCCAAAGCTATTGACCATTCCATGAAAGCAGAGTTAGTTCAGCTTTCAGTGGGCTCACTTGTTGTAGCCCCGGGATTCAAACCTTATGATCCGGATTCCGTTTCAGGCGACTACGGGTATAATCGAATGCCCAATGTTGTGACCAGTCTTGAATTTGAACGTATCCTTTCAGCATCCGGTCCATACCAAGGACAAGTTCTGAGGCCATCGGATGGCCGTCATCCGGAAAAAATTGCATGGATTCAGTGTGTAGGTTCTCGAAAATCAGAAATCTGCAAAGATTATTGCTCATCAGTGTGCTGTATGTATGCCACCAAAGAAGCGATCATCGCCCGAGAGCATGATGATAGGATTCGTCCTACCATTTTCAATATGGATATCCGTGCATTCGGAAAAGGATTTGAACGATACTATCAGTCCGCCAAAGATAAGTTCGGTGTTGAATATATCAAGGCAATGCCCACACCGATGGTGCGGGAGAAAGATAATGGCAACATCGTATTGGAGTACACGGACGATAGTGGCGTGAAAAGCTACGCGGAATTCGATATGGTGGTCCTGTCGGTTGGTCTTGAACCTTCTGATAGTAGCAAAGCACTGGCAGAAACTCTGGATATTGAAGTTGACCAGTTTGGCTTCTGTAAAACTGATGAATTCAAACCCAATATTACATCACGTTCCGGCGTTTATGTGTGCGGTGCCTTTGACGCCCCTATGGACATCCCTGAATCAGTGATGAACGCCTCAAGTGCTGCGTTCATGGCATCACAGGAAATCACGGAGGCTCGCGGAACTCTGGTCACCGAAAAGGAATACCCCCCTGAAAGAGATGTCAGTGACGAAGAACAACGTGTTGGCGTCTTTGTCTGCCGTTGCGGCACAAACATCGCAAGGGTCGTTGATGTTCCCGGAGTAGCTGAATATGCTAAAACCCTACCCAATGTGGCTCATGCAGAGGAATTTCTATATACCTGTTCTACTGACACGCAATCCAAGATTATCTCCATAATTGAAGAAAAAGGATTGAACCGCGTAGTAGTAGCCTCTTGCAGCCCTCGAACTCATGAACCTTTATTCCAGGATACGTGTCGTGAAGCTGGTATCAACAAATATCTCTTCGAGATGGCTAATATTCGCGATCAGTGCTCCTGGGTTCACGCCACTCATATGCCAGAGGCTACAGACAAGGCTAAAAACCTTGTAAGAATGTCTGTCTCCCGTGCATGTACCCTTGAGCCTCTTTACGAAACTCCTGCCCCCATCACTAAGGAAGGATTGGTGATTGGAGGTGGAGCCGCCGGAATGAACGCTGCTTTAGGTTTAGCCAGTCAGGGGTTCGAGACAGTGTTGATCGAGAGACAGAACGAATTGGGCGGCAATTTGCGTGAACTGTATTACACACATGAAAAAGATTCCGATCCGCAAGCTTTACTCAAATCGCTAGTTGAACAAGTCGAGAACGAACCGAAAATCACCATCTATAAAGGCGCTGAGTTAAAAGATTTCTCCGGTTATGTCGGCAATTACTCCGCTACTATCCGAACCTCAAATGGCGAAGATGTGAGAGTGGACCATGGAATCGTAATACTGGCCACCGGAGCAACAGAATACAAACCGGAAGGCGAGTACCTCTATGGCGAGTCTGCAAATGTAATAACCCAGCATGAACTGGAAGAGCAGGTTGCCAAGAATGAAATCAACGCTAGTGACATCAACTCATTGGTCATGATCCAGTGTGTAGGCTCCAGGGAACCGGAGCATAACTATTGTAGCCGAGTTTGCTGCACGCAAGCAGTTAAAAACGCTATCAAGTTAAAAGAGGGTAATCCTGATTTAAATATATATGTTCTTTATCGTGATATGAGAACCTATGCCATGAAAGAACTGAATTATCAGGAAGCTCGGGAGAAGGGCGTTATCTTCATTAGATATGAGCCAGAAAGAAAACCGGAAGTCACGGAAGAAGATGGGATACTCAGGATGAAGGTTTTCGATCCGGTGCTTGATGATGAGCTGGCAATTACCGCAGACAAACTGGTACTCAGTGCTGCTATTCGTCCTCAGGTCGACGCCACTGAGTTTTCCAGCAAACTAAAATTACCGTTGACGGCTGACGGGTTCTACATGGAAGCTCATATGAAACTGCGGCCGCTTGATTTCGTCAATGAAGGCATGTATCTATGTGGGTTGGCTCATTCGCCGAAGTTCATTTCGGAATCACTTACCCAGGCGCAGGGTGCAGCATCAAGGGCAGTGACCATTCTCTCGCAACCACATCTTATGTCAGGTGGTGTTATTTCTGTTGTGAAACCGGAAGGATGCGTGGCGTGCCTAACTTGTGTTCGGGTGTGCCCGTTCAATGTTCCGGTAATTAACGATAATGGCGTAGCGCAGATTGAACCGGCCGCTTGTCAGGGATGCGGAATCTGTGCCAGCGCTTGCCCGTGCAATACAATCGATGTACAGCACTATAAAGATTACCAGATAATGGCAAAGAGTGCTGTATTATGTGCAGATTAGTTTGAGAAGGAGAAACTGATGACGGATACCTATGAACCCAAAGTCATAGCGTTTTGCTGTCACTATTGTACATATTCGGCTGCCGATCTTGCGGGATCAATGCGATTGGAATATTCGCCGAATATCAGGGTAGTGAAGCTTATGTGTACCGGGAAGGTGGATGTCCCCCTCCTGCTTAGAGCATTCGAGGATGGAGCGGATGCCGCCTTCGTCGGCGGGTGAGAGGAAGGCGATTGTCATTTCCTGGAAGGAAATCTAAGAGCCAAAAAACGCGTGAAGTATGCGCAGAAAATGCTGGAAGAGGTTGGGATTGAGGGTGATCGATTAAAGATGTATAATATTGGCGCGTCCGATGCACCACTGTTCGCTCAGGCTGCCAATGAGATGACCGAAAGGGCCCGGGAGTTTGGTCCTAATCCTTTGAAGAAGGGAAAAAGGTAAAATGATTGTCGGAGAAAGAAAACCGTTTGCTGAGATCACAGAGTTGATCAAGGATTCCAAGAAAGTGCTGATCCTTGGTTGCGGCACCTGTGTTAGCGTATGCATGGCAGGAGGAATGAAGGAAGTATCCATCCTGGCCTCCCAATTGAGGATGGACAGTGGGATTCAGGACAAGGGTATGGAATTCGGGGAAGACACTATCCAGCGCCAATGTGATCGTGAATACATCGAGCCGATTATCGAGTTGGCTAAGAGCCACGATGTTGTTGTTTCGATGGCTTGTGGTGCCGGTGTGCAGCTCTTATCGGACATGCTGGTGCCCACCCCAGTGCTTCCAGCAGTTAATACCAGTTTCATTGGGATCTGCGAAGAGGAAGGCACCTGGCTTGAGCGATGCCGCGGATGTGGGAATTGCTTACTAGGTGAAACCGGTGGCATTTGCCCGGTAGCCCGATGTGCTAAGAATTTGTTCAACGGGCCATGCGGGGGATCGGTGAATGGTATCTGCGAAGTATCACCAAACACTCCATGCGCCTGGCAACTAGTGTATGATCGTTTAAAAGCACTGGATAAACTAGAAACGCTGGAAGAAATCCAACCTATTAGGGACTGGAGCCCGAGCAGCAACGGAATCCCGAGAGGGGTATTCCGAGAAGACATGGCTGGAATTGGAAAAGAATCGGAGAGCGCTTCAGAATAGCCGCGGAGTTGTGCAGAGTTGAATAAAAAACCCCTTGACTATTATAAGGCAATATATAAGTTGTCCAGTGAAGCTGATTCCGCTGTTGCGGTGGAAAGCGAATTGTCTGCGCTGGTAGAGAATACCGCAAAAACGATAGGGGTAAAGGGTTGCTCAATAATGATGCTTACCGAGGACCAAAAGAAACTGGTCCGCATGGCTGATTACGGATTGAGCAAAACCTACGTGAGAAAGGGCTTGGCGGAACTTGATACCGTAATGGCTGAGGCATTGAAGGGTACCCCGGTTATTGTGAAAGATGCAACCACTGATCCGCGGGTACAATATCAAGAACAGGCAAATAAAGAAGGTATTGTATCGATGATAACGCTTCCACTTGTGATGGGAGGAAAGGTTGCCGGTATCTTGAGAGCATATACCGATCGACCTACGGAGTTCTCCGTTCACGATATGGCTTTTCTGAGCAGTGTTGCCAACTTGGGAGCCACTGCCATCAGTAAAAACCAGATATATCGTACGATGGAACGGTATTACCAGGACATCATCGATTCCAAGATGGCAGAACTCGCAAAAGTCGAAGAGGCAAGAGACAGGCTTACCAAGTCGGTTTCCATCGTAGCACACGACCTTAAATCTCCGCTGGCAGCTATTCAGAGTTATTTCAGCATGATCCTTGGTGGGTATGTAGGTGAAGTTCCTGATGCCATAAGGCCGATGATTGAGAGGAGCAGCATCAGGATCGATGGCCTCCTTGCGATGATAGGAGACCTTCTGGACATATCACGCATAGAGATGGGGCAGATGGCCGAAGAAATGGAAAACGTCTCGCTGATCCAAATACTAGAAACCCCTTTACAAGATACTCAGAGACTGGCAGAAGAGAAAAATATCAATCTAAACAAAGATATCCCGGCCGATTTGCCGGAAGTCTATGGTTCTTTTAACCGATTGCAGCAGGTTTTTGCGAATTTACTAAGTAACGCAGTTAAGTTCACCCCCGAAAATGGATCGGTGGGCTTGATATTATTGGAGGAGAATGGCAGAATACTTGGCACAGTAACAGATACCGGAATGGGCATTCCGGACGAAGACATAGCTTATGTGTTCAAAGATTTTTACCGTGCCAGTAATGTGGAGAAAGGTACAGGAACCGGATTGGGCTTATCCATAGTCAAGAGAATTGTTGAAGCTCATGGTGGCGGAGTTAGAGTTGAGTGTCCCTGTCCTGAAACAGGTAAAGGATCGAAGTTTACCTTTGTTCTCCCTTTGGCCGTTCCTGCTCCGGCAAAAAAGCAGAAATCGACTCGTCAATAAAAGGCTAAATACTAACGAGGGAAGGTTGGACCGCTATGAAAGCAGGAACTAATCTAGAAAAAGTACTGGAGGACGGCCAATTCGCAGTAACAGCCGAAGTTGGACCGCCGAAAGGAGCATCCGACCGGGTGGTGATAAAGAAGGCAGAAATTGTCAAAGCCTGTTCCGATGCGATAAATGTTACCGATAATCAGACAGCTGTTGTCCGGATGTCAAGCGCAGCAGGATCGATTCTCCTCAAGCAGATGGGCGCTGATCCAGTAATGCAGATGACATGTCGTGATCGCAATAGAATCGCAATCCAGAGCGATATTCTAGGAGCCGTAGCACTTGGAATAGGAAACATTCTTGCTATTTCGGGTGATCATCATTCACTGGGAAATCATCCGGGCGCAAAAGGCGTTTTTGATATCGACTCCATGCAGTTAATACAATCAATGAAGATGCTGCGCGATGATCACAAATTCATCTGTGGCGATGATGTTTCCGGAGATGTTCCTCTTTTCATAGGTGCAGTGGAAAGCGCTTTCTCCGATCCGGTTGAGTTCAGGGTTACCCGGCTCGCCAAAAAAGTGAAGGCAGGGGCCGATTTTATTCAAACACAGGGTGTATTTGATGTTGAGCAGTTCGCTACGTGGATGAAGGGAGTGACCGATCGAGGATTGGACGAACAGACACATATCCTTGCCGGAATAATCCCCATGAAATCCGCCGGTATGGCTCGATACATGAGAGACTACGTCTCCGGTGTCTATGTACCTGATGAGCTCGTGAAGAGAATGGAAAATGCAGAAGACGCCAAAGAAGAGGGCCTCAAAATAACGCTGGAGATAATCGACCAGTTGGAAGATGTGGATGGAGTACACGGGATCCATATCATGGCGGTGGGTTGGGAAGACATTGTTCCCGTCATAGTCGAGAAAGCAGGATTGCTACCCAGACCAATAGTATAGAAAGGGGAGAGATAAATGACTGAGAATGCGAAAATCCTGGTTGTTGATGATGACCCTGATATCCGAACTGTTTTGTCCGCTTTGCTTGAGTCACGAGGATATCAAGTAGTTACCGCAAGTGATGGTAAAGAAGGTTTGGACGCTCTTAAGGCAGAGAAGCCAAATTTGATGATCCTGGACCTGCTCATGTCTGAAATGGACGGGTTCACGGTAATGCAGAAACTGAAAGACCCCAGATTGGCGAAATACGCTCATATTCCTATCATGGTGTTAACCTCCGTAAGGGAAGATGCCAGCCGCAGGCGATATGAATTGGAAACAGGCGTGTCCATGGACGTGGATGATTACATTGAAAAACCCATTAATCCTCCGGTAGTACTGGAGAGGGTGGAGAGGCTCCTTACCAAATCGAAAGCATAGGCTTTCGATTACCATAGATTGAGTTCACCCGGGTCTGTTACTTGAATTCGCGGGGAATCTGTTGTTGCCTGGGTGATGCTCATCGGTATAAATTAAATCCTCCACCGGTCTTTCGCTTCTCCTTCTGATTTCTTCACTTCTCACGATTCCATACTCATGACCTAGGGCAATCGCACTTTAATTGCACTGACATACGATGCAAACGCTGATAGTCGGCTCTATAAACAAACATCAATGCGCTGGAAAACTGTCATTCCGCACTTGATGCGGAATCCGTTGACCCCACCCACCTTGATTCCCGCTTCCGCGAGCATGACATATGGTGTCTTTTTTGTCTGAAAACATAGCTCTGACGTTTATTCCAAATGCGATTGCCCTGACTCATGACCTGCTTTGGCTTGACAGCTATCACAGGTTCATACGATAATCCTGATGACCGCCGTTCACGCATCATATACTGGCAAGCAATACTTTCTAAGGAGTAACAAATACAATGGATAGAACCCTAATACTGGTCAAACCGGATGCTATGCAAAGAGGATTAGCCGGCGAAATCATTGCTCGGTTGGAAAGGCGAGGATTGAAAATCGTAGGTATGAAGCTCCTCCACATGGATGAGGCTCTAGCCAAGAAACACTACGCAATTCATGAAGGCAAACCGTTTTTCAAGCCGCTGGTCGACTATATTACGTCTTCACCAATCATCGCAGCCGTACTTGAGGGAACAAAATCCGTAGACGTGACTCGCAATACGATGGGTGCCACAAATCCCGTTGAAGCTGGTCTGGGGACTATCCGGGGTGACTTCGGTTTGGAGATCGGGCGAAACCTGGTCCATGGATCGGATTCACCGGAGAATGCTTCAAAAGAAATCGCCCTGTTCTTCTCACCACAAGAGTTGGTATCTTACAAACGTGATATCGACCGCTGGATCATTGAATCTTGACCACGGACGAAGCCTGATCCCACATCTCTTCCAGCGCATAGTATTCTCGCTGCTCGGGGGAGAAGATATGCACGACAATATCAATCAAATCCAAAATTAGCCATCCCGAGCCTACACTCCCCTGATGGCGACGAGGCGAAATTTGTTCTTTTGACAGCATATCATCGATCTCGTCACAAATGGCGCTTAGTTGACGCTCGCTTTGCCCGTTACAAATAACGAAGTAATCGGTGAAGCTACATACTTCTCTGAGATCGAGCAATACAATGTCAGAGGCCTGCCTGTTTAGGGCCGCATCTATTATTTTCCTGGCTATTTCAGATGTTTCCAGAATCATTCCTCCCATCGCGGATACATCGCGAGATACCCAATTATAACATAATGTAGCTCGCACAATAAACGTACAGTCTTGCTTCCGTGTGAGAAAGTCATTACAATGGACAGAGATAAACAAGATCAAAAGCGATCTTATCCCAGTCTAGGCAGAATACGTCTGGCCACGACAGGGAGGAGGTAGAATGTTTCACAGTTTTGGGGCTCCGGAAATCATCCTGATAATATTTCTAGTTCTCATCGTCTTTGGCGTGGGTAAACTTCCCCAGGTGGGAGGGGCGGTAGGAAAGGGTCTCCGCGAATTTCGTAAAGGTAGGTCAGGGGAGCTCGATAACTCAAAAGAACTGGAAAAGCCTAACGAAAAAGACGAAAAGAAGGACAGCTAATCCTCAATATTGAGCCAGCTAACCGAATCTGGCACTCATCCCCTCCCGCTTCCGAGCTTCATTTGGGCGTTCTATTCTTTTAGATACTTTCAGACTACCTAAGGAACGAACTCTATGATGGATTTCACAGGCATCGGCTTGGCAGAGATAGTCTTTGTACTGATCATTGCGTTACTGGTGGTCGGCCCTCGTCGCCTGCCGGAAATCGGTGGAATGATCGGGAAAGCTGTACGCCGCGCTAAAATGACCACCACTGAACTAACCCGTACCATCAATACTGAAGTGGAGTTAGAAAAACAGGAATCTCAACAAACCATCCAGGATATCACTGCTGAAATATCATCGGAAGCAAAAGACATAAAGACAGACCTTGATATCAAATAACTCAAAAGGGCCAAGATCACACACATTGCAGGATGAATCAAGAATCGAGATTGACACTACTGGGACATCTGGAAGAACTTCGCAAACGCTTGATGTGGGTGGTGATAGTTGTTGGCATTGGCGCTGGAGTTTCATTCTACTTCGCTGAAGACATCATAGATATCCTCAAATCGGTCGCAGATGACGATATTCGACTCCAAGCCATAGAACCAACAGAGGTGATTGGTACATATTTCAAATTATGCATCAACTGCGGGATCGCTTTGGGAGCCCCTGTGATCCTCTATCAAATCGTGATGTTTATCAGACCAGCCCTCAGTATCAAAGAGCGCCGATACCTTTACGTCTTACTTCCAGGCATGTTGATCTCTTTTGTTGTTGGCGTTGTTTTTGCCTACTTTGTTCTACTCCCTCCAGCAATGACATTCCTGTTCAAATTCGGTAGTGGTGTTGCAGATATTGAATGGAGGGTTTCCAATTACGTTAACATGATTGTCCGGCTGCTGTTTGCCATCGGATTGTGTTTTGAAACGCCAATCATCATGTATTTCCTGACAAAGATAGGAATACTAACTCCCCAGAGACTAACCCGTTTTAGACGATTTGCCATTGTTTGTGCTTTCATCATTGCTGCTATAATCACACCGACATTCGATCCCATAAACCAGACTATCGTAGCAGTACCATTGATCATTCTCTATGAGATCGGAATTCTGCTCTCCAGAATCGCTCACAGAGGAAACCACAAAGAAGAAGCAAAGGTTGAATCTGAAGATGGACCGTTTGTTAAGTAGTGATGGTAAATCACTAGCCTATTGTTGTGCCGCCAGTTTTCCCTTCAATAGCCTCGATCAGTGCATGAGGCATGCGACCATCGATGATCTGCACCTGGGGAGTCACCTTTAACGCAATAAGCGCCGCCTCAGCTTTGGCGATCATCCCCCCGGCAATCACACCGGATTCCATCAATGATTGCACTTCACTGGCAGTCAATTGGGGAAGTATTTCTGAGTCGCTTCCTCGAATACCATCCACATCGGTGAGGAAGATCAGTCGACCTGCTTCCAAGGCACAAGCAAGTTCAGCCGCAATATCATCGCCGTTTATATTAACATACGGGATATTTGCCGGTTCTTCCGGGGCTTTGGCTCCAGGAGGAGCAATCAAAGGGATAAATCCGGCATCAACAACCGCCTGCACCGCTTCAGGATTAACTTTTGTTATTTTACCGGCATAACCTAATTCGGGCCTCGTGATAGCACTTTCCAACATATTTCCATCTACCCCGGTCATCCCAACGGCCTGACCGCCACGCAGGTTGACAGCGGCAACGAGATCGGTATTCACCAACCCACCCAATACGGCTGCTACCATTTCCAAAGAATTCTCATCAGTTACTCTTAGACCATCAATAAAAGACGTTGGAGTGTTCTGTCGTTTGAGCCACTCCGTTACCTTGTTTCCCCCTCCATGTACTACCACCAGATGTACTCCCCTTCTTTGAAGGGTTATCAAATCTTCTATTGTGGTATCATGGCTACCCAGCGTACTGCCGCCAATCTTAATCACCACCGGTTTTGTTGCCTCGGTTCCCATATCTCCAATTACCTCTAACAATTACGTGGTGTAGTCACCATTAAGAGCGATATATTCTTCTGTGAAATCACATCCCCAGGCAACAGCCGAACCTTCGCCTAAATTGAAACACAGTTTAAAGTGAACCTCATCCCCTTTCATCATTTCCGAAGCTTTTACAGCATCAAAGGGTAATGGCCTGCCTGCTTGCATCAGGCAAAGTCCATCCATAAGAAGGTCGATTTTCGATTCAACTACTTCCGCCCCACTCCGGCCTGCAGCCGCTACAACTCTTCCCCAATTCGGGTCCGAACCATACACCGCTGTTTTTACCAGTGGAGAACCCACAATCGTTCGAGCCGCCTTCCGGGCTTCCTCAATAGAAAGCGCCCCTTCAACTGTAACCTCAATGAGCTTAGTCGATCCTTCACCATCGCGCGCGATGCACTTTGCCAGATAAACGCACACCTCATTTAGAGCATTTTGAAACACACTAGCATCCGCATGATCGTTATGTAAAGCACTATTCCCCGCCAAACCGTTGGCCAGGATCATAACAGTATCATTGGTACTGGTATCACCATCGACAGTTATCATATTGAAGGACATGTTAACCGCATTACGGAGCGCCTCTTGTAGAAAGACAGTATCCACCGCGGCATCTGTGGTAACAAAACAAAGCATCGTTGCCATATTGGGATGAATCATTCCCGCGCCTTTAGCCACTCCTCCAATAGCTACTTGATGCCCATCGATTTCGAACTCAACCGCTATTTCTTTAGAAACCGTATCGGTAGTCATTATTGCTTGAGCAAAATTGTGACCACCGTCGGTGGAAAGCTCGATCCGCTCAATACCGCGTTCGATCCGATCCATCGGCAAGTGATTACCAATCACACCTGTGCTGGCCACCAGCACATCCCTTGGTGCAATGTTCAGTTTTGCGGCAGTAAGAGAGGCCATTTGTTCGGCATCTGCCAATCCCTGTTCTGAAGTACAAGCGTTGGCACAACCACTATTAGCCACAAGAGCCTGAGCGCTGCCTTTACTTGCTCGATCCTGACAAAGGATCACCGGAGCCGCCTTGATCTTGTTGGTGGTAAACACCCCCGCAATCGCACACGGAACCTCCGAGTATAGAATAGTGAGATCAAAGAGTTTCTCTTTCCAGGCCTTTATATCAGCGAAAATAGCTCCCGCTGAAAAACCTTGGGGAGAAGTAAGAGTGCCATTGTGAATGATTCGGTGAGTCATCTTTTGAGGATATGGTCGGGGTGGACGGATTCGAACCGTCGACCTCCTGCTCCCAAAGCAGGCGCGCTAACCAGGCTGCGCTACACCCCGCACCGTTACATATTAGCAAATAATACGGTACAAACGCAATTCAATACAAGCCATTATCCAAGCCTTCACTGCTGCAAACGCATGTCAAATATCTAGGGAACGTTTATAGAATGTTGACAATTGCCGCCTTAGATGTTTATGCGACGTTGATATTTTGCATGTAATATAGTAGTATCAACCATTGCCCTCGCTGGGACCTTGTCCTAGCGTACCAACGACTTCATAGCTGGACATCAAAGGGGAAAGCCGATGGAGCCGAAGTTTTGTCCCAGGGAAAAATGCTCTCATTATCATACGGCTACGCGATATCCAAGGAAGTGCTGGCATGAGCCCCAGTGTGTGAAGGGAATGGTTGACCTGTTCGTCTTCTTGCTAAAGACTCGTTTCACCCCAACCAACGGCAAAGTCCCCGTAACAAAACCCATTTATCAATAGTTGCTGATATACCCTTCCCCCCTTCTTTCCAGTCTTTTCCCACTACAAACATTATGTTCGTAATCAGTTTTCCACTCGACTAGGTGATATGATATAGCTCGAATGAATATCGTCGAAATAGTCTTCATAGCTATCGGGCTAGCCATGGATGCATCAGCTGTATCACTCGTAGCAGCAGCTTCAGGTTATGCAAATAACAAACGGGCAGCCTTCCGATTGTCATTTCATTTCGGACTATTCCAATTTTTATTGCCCGTCCTTGGATGGGTTCTGGGAAGAAGCGTTGTCGGCCACATTTCCACAGTAGATCATTGGATTGCTTTTGGACTACTAACTACTGTCGGAGTCAGAATGATCCGATCCGGTATGAAACCATCCGAACAAAACATAAGAAAAGACCCATCCCGTGGTCTTACTTTGGTAATATTGAGCATCGCCACAAGCATCGATGCTCTTGCCGTTGGATTGAGCCTTGCCATGCTGGAAGTAAATATCTGGTATCCAAGTGTAATGATCGGGGTTATCACCAGTGTACTTTCGTTGGCAGCCATAGCACTTGGTAACAAACTGGGTATCATGTTCGGGCAGCGAATGGAAATTATAGGCGGTGTGATCTTGATAGCCATCGGTTTCCGCATAGTGCTGTCCCATTTGCTGACTTGATCATCGTAGTAAAATATGCTCGATAGCAGCTCAACTACCAAACGGGATGATTGACTTACCTTGTATTCGTTTTCAGTTTGGGAGGAGAGCAAACTGACAATTTTTGTATCCGATAGCAAATTTGTGCTATGATTCACGCAACATGGATGATCTAAGTAATACAGTAATCGATTTCGCCATCGCTGAGGGGGCTTGTGCTGCGGGGATCGCGACCGTGGAAACACTCGCCGGTGGACCCCCTTCGGCTGATCTCTCCTATATTCGTTCCGATGCCAAATCCGCCATATCTTTCGCGGTTCCTCTTGATGAAGATTTGATAATTTCTTTTTTAAAGAAGGAAAGCCGCCTTCCCCTAGAGCGCAATGTAGTACAGGCCAATTCAATTGCCAGCGGCATTTCATTAGCACTGGCAAATTTCCTGGAATTGAAAGGTATTTCCTCAACTGCGATTCCCGCAAACCTCCGATACAGACCAGAGATGCCAAATGGTCTGTTTGATCTCGTTCCTGATATCTCACACCGATATTTAGCAGTACGATCCGGTATAGGCCACTTCGGGTTATCAGGCAACTTAATTACTCCCAATAAAGGCGCGGCAGTCATTTTAGGCAGTGTGGTCACCACCGCTGAATTGGTCGCAACAGACCCGCTACCCGCTGAACAGAACTACTGTGATCGATGTGGCATGTGCATGGCATCATGTGCATCAGGGTTTGTCGATCTTCGCGAGAAGGTATCTGTAACTCTGGGTGGCATCGAATTCTCGTATGCCAAACGTCGCGACTACTTCAGGTGCGGATATTTGTGCGGTGGTTTCACAGGACTGCATCCTTCCGGTCAGTGGTCAACATGGTCCCCTGGCCGGTTTCGTATACCGGAGAATGATGGTGAATTCCTTGAAGCGACTGTGGATGCGATCAAGCAATGGCGTCAATGGCCGGAAATCGAGGGTGGGTTTTATAATCCATTACAGCCGTGGAAAACCCGGATGGCATGTGCCCATTGCCAATTGGTGTGTGTCCCGGATAAAGAGGAGCGAAAGCGCCGATACGAAATGATCACCAACGCCGGTGTCGTTGTACAGAATCCGGATGGCTCACTTGAGTCAGTCTCTCCCCAAGAGGCCGACGATAGGTTGTCATCGATGTCCCAAAACAATCGCGTGCTCTATGAAAGCCCTTGAGCACTGATTCCAAAACCACCTTTTCAAGTGCGGCGCAGGACAATAATTCGATCCCTTTGAATATTCTGAAACGTGTTTACGGTATTCCCTGCAAAAGTGGGGGCACCATCAGTTATGTAATGGTAACGAAGTATCCGTCACAACAGCGCCCGGTTCTAATGGAAATAGTCACTAAATCATGTATATTCTGCGTAATCACTGGTATTTTGGAATTTGCCATCTTAAAGAATGGGAGGTAATCATGGAAAACGGAACTCTCCGCCGAAACATCTTCCAACGTATCTTGGGCATCTGTGCTACAAAGGAACCAACGGATGACGGTTGCTGGACCTATGAGAACGGAATAGTAACTGTTGATCTTTCCCGAGCGCCGGAACTATTCATCCAGAATGGAGCCATTCGATTAGAGAAGAAGGATAATCTTCCCGAGCGATTACTTGTTTTCAAAAGCGACGACGGCCAATACCATGCGCTTCGGAATCAGTGCGCTCATGCAAAACGCCGACTGGACCCTGTCCCGGGAGCCCAACAGGTACAGTGCTGCAGCGTTGGGAAATCGTCCTTTGACTATGAAGGTAAAGTCATCTCAGGCACGGCAGGAGGCGATGCACGAACCTACCCTGTTGTTCTCGAGAATAACAAGCTTGTAATTACTCTTTGAGATTTCAGACTAAACCCAATCAATATCCGTGATAGCCAAATCAGAACCTTCTACTGTCAAACTGAAATATCTATATTTATGTCAAGCAATAAAGACTACCGGAAACCGGAACTTGGGAACCACATATGGCAAACATCAGTAGAGTATCAGCAACAGTTCACATCGATATGCCAAGACCTGAAGCCTGGGAATTGCTGCGTGATCTTTCGGTGGCACATAAATATGTTCCAGGCGTAATCAAGACCGAGATATCCACAGAACTCAAAGAAGGAATCGGCGCCAGCCGCAAGGTATATCAGACAGAATCAAAAGCCATAGATGAGACAGTTGAAGAATGGAATGATGGTTTTGGCTTCATGATACGCCTTCACATCGGACACGACGGGCCACCATTACCATTCAAAGAGGCTCACTTTCGCTATGCAATTGACGACAATGGTACCGGTACCACACTAACAACATCACTATCGTATGTGATGCTATGGGGTTGGGCCGGCCATTTATTAGACCGTATCCTGCTCAATAAGATCATCAAGGGCAGAATCCGAAAAGTAGCACAAGAAATGAAATCCTATTACGAATCGGCCCAGAATGTCACACCTCGTTGAAAAGCTTTACTTAGCCTTTTCTATGTCCCTCCGTGTGTAACGCACGCATGAGTGATCAGCAACCATAATGTGCCCATGTACTACTTATAGCACACGGGTTTGTTCCTATTGCAGTAAATCGGGTCCAAAGAAGGGGATTCGATCACCGATATCTCAAAACTCACACGTGACCAAGTGTTGCCCAGTCAAGGAGGCGAGTGCATCGGATTAGGGCAGATCGTGGGACAAGCAGGGAAGGACAAGCCTTCCGCCAAAGCCTCAACCCGTGGTTGAAACTGATGGGCAAGTTCATATCCTGTCAGGGTTTCAGCTTCAAAGCCGTGGTGTCTGAACCAATCCGGTGTCTCGGTAGGATCAATATGAAGAGCTACCATAATCCAGGAATCCGAGTCAAACACGTCCTCCGGTTCGTGAACCAGCTCGGGCTGCGGGGGCAAGGAAAAATCAATAAGTCTCTGAAAGTGCGGATCAATATCGCCGGAAAGTGGCCTAAAGAATCCTGCTTCATCATACGCAACCTTTAGCTGGAACTAAATCCACATGATGAAAGCCATGCCACCGTTTATGGACTTCCATGGGATAAATAGGGTATAATCTGAAGCTGTGGGCCGCTAGCTCAATTGGCAGAGCAACTGACTCTTAATTATACATAAAGTGTCTTTTAGCTTCTCACTCGTGTTTGCCTGTCTCCCCTCAGTTGGTCATTTACTAGCTAATCCTGTCATCCGGCTTTTCTGTTTTTCTTTGTTTGTCGCCAATTGTGTCGCCAATTTCATGACCCATTTCTAGCTTTGCAATAGCTTGCTTCTGATACATAGAAGGATTCGCCGCACGACCCTCGGTTCCGAAGTCTGTCCAAACTCGGTTTTTAGGTTATTCGTTGTATTGTTTCATAGCTAAAACACATAACACCAGACTCAATAACATTCATCAGTATTTTCAGTGGATTAGTAAAAGGATTAGCAAAAAGATTAGCAAAATGTCGGCCTATTTTGACTTCCTACCACATTATCACTTCATTCACATTGACACGCCGCTCACCTTTGTGTAGTATATGGGCTACCAGAGAAGTGGCTAGGCAACATTGACCTGATAATACAGTAATTTGGTTATTAACATGGCAAACAGTCATGTTAATAAATGGTTGGGTTGCCATGTCGAGCGATTAGAGAATTGTGTCGTGGTTTTCGACACTACCACTTGATTGTGAATGGATCAAAGGGGACCTGAACTGCTTCAGGAAGTACGAACTCCAAACTATAACTCCAAGTGGGTCCAGTGGCGAAACCTATTTTCTCTACATTCAACCGTACTTGAGAGCCTTCTTTCAGGTTGCCTTCAGCCACTATAGCAAAAGGCAATCTACTTCCAGGTGGGATGGCCAAGAATCCATCATTGCCTTCCTCTTGCCAGTGAAATTCAGCTTCGGGTATTGAAAACCAAAGAGGGTGCAACTCGTCCTTCCCTGCGGAAAGGGTATACAAACTGCTATAATTGGTTTTGCTTCCTCCAGTTTGGTAGGCGCGCACCCACTGGGCAGTATCGTTCGTGATGATCCCATCAATCCGCACACGTTCTTTCCTCATCGTCCTCTCTGTTCCCACCCATTGCTCGCTGATATAACCTCTCTGAACGGAAAAAGCGGAACCGTATGAAACCTGCTCTATTCTCATGGTAACGGCATTGACGGTAAGTTCTTCTGCTATAGCATAAGTATCCAATTGATAATCGCCTGGCGCAGGATTCCCAAATTTGGTCTCGTCACCACATCCCAGTAGCAGCAATTGTAGGATGATCAAGACAGTAACAGCAGTTCTAGCGAACTTCTTCATTGCAAGGATTATTTTACCACAAGGTTTGAAATAGGAGGACTCAGCAGACTCGCCTTGCTTTGTACGAAACCTACTGAGTCCATTCCGCCTATTTCCGTACGTTCACATCGAAAACATAGGAATCCGTTATTCGCGCTATGCCCGAAAACTCAAGCGAGAAGGTAGTCGCCGCTGCATTCGGCAATCCCTCGAAATGTAGTGACTCACATTTCATCTTCTGGCCGTCATCCGGATACCACTTTGCGCTCGCCGACGTGTTGAAGTACTCATTTCCGAGATCATCTCTCAATTTGACATCAGAAAGCCCGCCCACTAAAACAGTTTGCGAAGCAACATCATTCATTGGCTCGTAAACCAGGACAAATCCTGGATCGGTGTCTGAGGCGGTGCACTTCAGATCAGTGAACCGATACTTCGCTTGCTCAATTGAAAATCGTTCATTTAAAGATACTACTTGGGATTTGCCGTCCGAGAGAGCATTGAAATTATGGACTGCATCGCCCAGAGTTAACTCAACCGAACCGGACTTGGATGTGTAGACTAAGTATGATCCCAAATCTATAGCTGTGACCTTTGTTTCGCCAGAAATGAGAGGGAAGGCGGCTTTGGCTTTCCTTTCGTATGCTATCTCGTTGACATCGATCTCAGTTGGAATCCCAATGGCATCAGCAATATACTTTGTTCCATCATCCAGATGTATAGTTGGTAGGCCGAGGGGTTCCACGAAAAGACCAGATGTTGACTTATAGCGATAAGTGATTAGTGTTTCAGTATCGCTAGCATCTATGCTCTCCAGCGTTACAACTACGCCATCTATTTCCATAGCCTGCCCTATTTCTATCTCTGATCCTGCTTCCGCACTTAACTCACTAACCAGACCAACTCCGAGAGCAAGTGTGATTACCATAATAGCCAGAGTTTTTACCAAGCCCATTGTCTTCAAATTCTTTCCGAATCTCATTAGCTCACTTCTCCTTTTTCAATTCATTTCAAAATTTACACAAGAAACTGTACACTAATAGAAATAGTAATCGGCAAATGTCCCGTTCGGGAAAAAAGCTGTTTGCCATCCCGCGACCACACTTGCAGGCCCCCAAGGTCCAGCGAGAGTGTATACGGACACAGCCGCGCCATCTTTGTGGTGTGTTCTACCTTCGTGGTTCCACCACACAGTAGCCATCTCCCCGGAGTAGATGGGTGGATAAAACCAGCCCTCTAGAGCGGTGTACCGTGTCGAGTCTCCGTTGATGCTGAAGCACTGTCCGCCGATGACCGGCCAATCGCCCGTAACCCAAATCCAATGTCCTGTCTTCAAAAGATCAACGGTGTATTCATTGTTGTTTGCATAATACTGTATAGCGATACTCTTGAACTTGCAGGGGGACCAAGAATAATGTTCCCTGACTGGACTAAAGTGCGTTACCCATCCAGAAGCCAAGCTCACTCCCCCCAAACAAAGGATAACTGCCAGGCTGATTGATACTGCAATGATTCTATACCTTCTCATTTCACAAACCTCCTTTTCTTCAACTAGTATGACCTCGATGGATTTTCTTCTTGACTCACTGCATAATGCTGGTAGCCGATGACCAGGTGTTTCCTTTATTAATTCTTTGTCCTCCTTTCTTTTTATTTTTTCATGGGTCCTGGGGCCCAGGCAGACACGGTTTTCTGATAGGCATTTTGGCCTAATTTCATAATGTCGATTGATACAGTTTCACTACCCCAAGTTGGGATTTATCATTTGGTCGTGCAGCCTGTGGCATATATAACACATTTGATCCGATCTGTCTGTCGCGAAAATGTTGCAATTATGTCGCGAAATCGTGTCACGATTCCGCGACAAGACGCAATATATAAAAGGCATTGGAAGGACAAAACTGGCCAAGATTATTCAACAAGTATTGCGCTCCGTTCATGACTTAGAGGAAACTGAGGGTTCAGTTGAGAGGTTTACTTGATATGACATGAAAAATGAGGATTGGAGAACGGGCAACCCAACACCTATAAGGACTCTCCTTGTCAAGGGTAAACGTCTCCCCCGTCTGGCCAAACGGAATGTTTGGTCAGTAAAATACCGGCATATAAAGATTGCTTGCTAGTGATTCGTATTCCAACTCGCTG
>Ga0233437_1000499_pt1 | contig 89687 bp, 79 predicted proteins | sample SI_122_August201_FD_182714 | JGI IMG/M metagenome (GOLD analysis project Ga0233437, IMG submission 182714) | Seawater microbial communities from Saanich Inlet, British Columbia, Canada - SI_122_August2016_200_MG | ecosystem: Environmental > Aquatic > Marine > Inlet | place: Canada: British... | reverse complement strand
ATCAGTATCTTTCCTTGGTTTGTCATGGTCACCTTTGTCACAATTGAGCAATATGTACGCACTTTGAATAATCCGTGCATTTCTTTTTCCTTTTGTAGTTATTATCTCAAGTTCTTTTCTTTCTTCTGAGGTTAGGGTAACATTATATTTTTTCATCTTTTTTTCTGGCAAAGATAATCCTTTTACCACAAATTACAAACTTGACATGACACTAGTTGGCTTAAGTTTAATGCAAAACGGCGATTTCGTAAGCGGGTCGCAATTCTCAGTGCAATAGCACGAGGATTAAAATCATCAAGAAAGTCATTGTTTACAGACATCATATTATCCCTTATATTCAATTAATCTATTTTACAGATAATTTATTATCCGGTAAATGTACAACAAATTTACAGAATATGCACAAGAAAACTTTCATTAAAAAACCATAGAAAGCATATTACAAATACGGTTCATGAATAATTGAATAGATATTATTTGCCAGTTTTGGCCCTATCCCATGAACTTCCGACAATCCGTTTATGCTTGCATTTGATATTTTTTCAATTGAGCCTAATGATTTTAACAATACACGGGCTTTTTCAATTCCGATTCCGGGAATATTTTGAAGAAACTGAAGTTTTCGTCTTTGATGTTTATTAATTATAAAACCCTGACTTTGATGAATTACAATTTTATTTTGGGGTTTTTTAACGAAATGGAATTGTCCAACAATTTGTTTAATAATCCAAGCCGTTTCTTTTATGTTTCCGGAGCGTATAGTCGGGATATTTAAAACTACCGCTATATTGAAACGCATCCGGACGGACTTGCTTCGCTTCGTAAACTTTACAATGGAAGTAATTATAAAAGTCTTGATATTTCATTCATTAAGTCGTATTTTTTTACATTACTAATCTGTGTCTGTTTAAATGAAGAAGAACTCCTTGAATGGCTGCCCGTTTCATTTTAGTAGTTTCAGGTGGGGACTTTTCTCCTTCCAAAATTAAAATGGAAGAACACGGTAAGTTTGCCATCCTGTATGTCTGTTGAAAAATCCTACCGTTTTTAATAGAAAATCAGCAATTGTTTTACGTTCAATAATAATTTTATCGTCAACCTGATAGTCGCCTATTGGCAGCCGCATAATTTCACAGTTGATTTGATTGGAAATCTTTTCTATTTCACTGATGATGCCGCTACGTTGTTCCCTATAATCAATTATTAATGTAATTTTGGGATTAATACCGGATTCCATTTTTTGTTTGTTAAATTGTTCACCAAAATCGGCAAAACCCTTTCCACTCACGATTTCCACTTCAAATTTCACTTTTTTACAAAGGGATTTTTCTCCCGAATCACTCGGATCCAAAATGAAACGTGTTTGTTTAGAATTACATTAAGCTAAGAAAGTGCTTGTCATTCTGAATGTAACGGAGCGAAGTGGAGTGTAATGAAGAATCTGTTGGGGTATTAAGGCTGTTTTTTGGAAAAAGGGGATTTTTTATGTTCCCTTTTGTGCAAAGGGATTCTTCACTTCGTTCAGAATGACACCGTATTTGTTTGAAATGACACTTTCATTTCAAATATTTTCATTAAACCAGATTTTCAAAAAGATCATCCCACTTTGGATTTATAGAATTTATCAATTCTTCTTTTCGTTTTCTCAGCCAGCCTTTTATTTGTTTTTCTCTTTTGATTGCTTCTTCAATATGATCAAATCTTTCGTAATAAACTAATTTATCAACATTGTACTTATTTGTAAAACCCTGATATTTCTTAGTTTTATGTTGATAAACACGTTGTTTAATGTTAGTAGTTACTCCTGTGTATAAAACAGTGTTGTTTTTGCTTGTAAGGATATATATGAAATTGTTGTAGTTCCACATGGGGTTGAAAAAAGTTTTTTAGAAGGGCTTGTCATTCTGAATGTAACGGAGCGAAGTGGAGTGTAATGAAGAATCTGTTGGGGTTTTGTTAACTGTGCTTTTGAAAAGTGGGTTTTTTGGTTTCTCTTTCTTGCAGAGGGATTCTTCACTGCATTCAGAATGACATGGTGTTTGTTAATAATGCCACTTTCTTTAATGCTTCCCGAATATTTGAATCTTTTTTACTCAATTCTTTTAAAACTTCCAGAATTTTGTCCTGTTCTTGTTTAACGGGAGCAAGGGTAGTACGTCTATCCCACAAAATGAAACCAAACAAAAACATCATAAAACTAAACAACAAACCAAAACCCCAGTAAAGAAATGTTTGCAGATTATCAAGTCGCTGGTTAATCCCATCAAATTGTTTTTGTATGCCATCAAATCGTTGATTAAGGGTTTCGATTTTTGCATCCATTTCACTAAGCAGACTATTCATTTCATTGCGCATACCATTTACATTAGCTTCAACCTGTATCAACCTGTCACGATCGGCAAGAGTATAAGGTACTACCTGATAATTATTCTGTGCTATGATACTTGTTACTGATAAAATAAGCACGATAATAATTATAAAATGTTTCATCTTTTTTAATTTAATTTATACAAAGTTACTATTTTTTTAATAATAGCCTACTAATTACACAAATTTTTAGGAGCACTTGTCATTCTGAATGAAACGGAGTGAAATGAAGAATCTGTTGGGAGTTTTAACAGTGCTCTTGATAGTCATTTATGGTAATTGGTAGTAATTGATTGTAATTGGGTGGCCATTCAATAGTCGTTTTTACCTGCCGAAGATTTATCGAAGGCTTGGCAGTTGTCATTGATTGTAATTGATGGTTGGTTTTGTTGGGAAACATTAAAATGTCGTTGGGAAAGGGTAATTTGCTATTGGGATGGGTTAGTTTTGTGTATTCCCTTTATTACAAAGGGATTCGTCACTTCGTTCAGAATGATACCTTATACTTTACTTTTGTGTTAAACCTGATTAATTCTTTTTTTCACTATACTAATTTGTAAAGGAAGGGTTAATAAACAAAAAACCCTGATGTTTCAGGGTTATGTAAAATAAATTCAATATGGTGATGGAAAAAACCATTATTTGAATCTATATTGATAATCAGGATTATCTTTCATGATTTTGTCACTTTTAGGGTAGTTTTCAATATACCATACCATAAATCTATTAACATCTATTTTATCATTAATTAACCTTAAACTACTTGCTTTAAAATTTCCATGACTCTTTCCACTTTTGAGGATTTCTATTCCCTTTGCAATTGCTTTTCGTTGATCTTCTGCGGATTCTGTAAAGTTATGAACAAGACTATAACTTTTCTCCTGCTCAAAAGTATAACCCCTACCATCATTATCAATAAATATTGATGGAGTCCCTAAAATTGAACATTCTGAGGCCATTGTAGAACTTTCACCAAATAACAATTCTGTAAAAGCTAATGCATCATGCATTCTTTCTGGAGGAATATCAATATGATATTTATCTAAAGTCTCTGGTAGTTTTCCTTCTGAAGAAACAAAGACCTTTGCATATTTTGAAAACTCCTTAACAGCCAATATTTTGTTTTCTAATAATAGCCCTTTATGACCAATATCATGATTTGCTTTCCACGAGACAAATCGCAAAATAACATATTTTTCATCCTTTTGAACATTAAGAAGATTTAAAATTGATTGATCTGGCTTATAATAATTAGGATGTAAATAGCATAATTCCATATATCCATCAAAACGAATATGCTTTTTCCCAAAATCTTTTGTAAAACATTTTGGTGTTAAAATAGATTCAGTAAATGGTGCAAAAGAAAGAATGCCAAGTTTAGCATGCTCTGTATCATCAAATGAAATATGGGGTTTTCCAATAATTTTTGATACTTGTGCTACATATGGAGATGTGAAACTCAAAAAAATATCTGGTTTAAATTTTTTTGCTAATTTAAGAAGTTTTATGTTTGCTCTAAACAAATAAAAAAATTTTCCTAATATTCCATTAGCACCTTTACCGCGATTATAAAACTTAAATTTATTGTATTTCAAAAGGGAAATAGCTACATCCTTATTTCTTGCGGTTATCAAAAATTCATGCCCTTTATTTTCTAAAATATTTATAGCATTCTTAAAATAATGAACATGTGCCGGATGACCTATATCAATAAAGATTCTCATATCAATCAATAAAGTTTCTAAACCAAGGATATAAATTTATTCATTCACAAAGCATTTATATATTTTTATCGACAAGATTCTTTATTTAACCTGATAATATATGGTTTCTGTATTTGGAACACAAAATGTGATATAAATACAATTATTTAATAGCGGTGATAATTTTTTGTAACAACGCTTATTTTTATGCAAGGCTTATAAAAACATAAGGGGATTCTTCTTAAAAAAATAATCCTCTGAAAATTACATATTTGAAAGTATCCTTATAAAGTTACCAGAATAAAATCGTTAATAAATGATAATATCTTAATAAATCAGACAGCCCATCCTGAGTTTGACACCTATTTACCCCATAACGGTCTTAACTCCCTATAAACCAATATTGGTTTTTTGAGTTTTCCGAAATGTGTAGTGCGAAAGATATTTGTTTTTATTTTCTTAAATGCCTATTATTGCACTTTTTTAGCGTGAAGATATTGATAATAGAAGTGCGCAGAATTTGTAAATAATAAATTTTCAGTAAGATGGCATTTATCAGGAAAGAAATAAAAAAATCGGTGACCTACCTTCGGATGATAGAGAGTTACCGTGATACCAATGGCAAAAGCCGGCACCGTACTTTATATAATTTAGGTAGGGCACAGGACTATTCACCGGAATCCCTCAAAAAGATGGGCCAAGTCTTGTATGAACTTGGTGGAGGCACTGTGGAAGAATTAGAATCCAAACAGCTTAAAGAAACGGGCCGGTACTATTATGGTTTTCCTTTAGTTGTCCGTAAATTACTGAAAGAATATTCTCTTGATAAATTTCTGCAAAGACGTACAAAAAACAATGGGCTCGCATATAGTTTAACCGATAGTGTATGCCTGCTCATTTGCGAAAGGCTTCTTGATCCGGTAAGCAAACTCTCTAATCACAAAAACCAGGGCGATTACTTGGGGCTTTCCAAAATAGGGTTACACCAGATTTACCGTACACTCGACCATTTGTATGAAAGCCAGGAATCTCTAAAACATATGATTTACCAAAAAGGACGGGATTTATTTAATCAAAAACTTGATGTGGTATTTTATGATGTAACGACCTTCTATTTTGAAAGCGACAAAGAGGATGGCTTTCGTGAAAAAGGTTATGGCAAGGACGGTAAAATAGGTAATACTATTATAGTCTTCGGGATGTTGATTGACCAAAACAAACAGCCTGTAGGTTATGAAGTTTATAAGGGCAGCCAATATGAAGGCCATACTTTTTCCGATTCCCTTAAAAGATTGAAAAAGAAATATCAGATAGGGAAGGTTGTCTGCGTTGCCGACAGCGGTATGATGAACGTTGATAATATAATAGAAACAGAAGGTGAAAACTATGAATATATTATCGGTGAACGGCTCAAAAGTATCTCCCATGCAAAGCAGGATGAAATACTGGATTTAAAAAAATATCAAACCATAATAGTATCGGATGGGGACAATGGACAGGAAATCGAAATAAAGTACTACATCACCAGTTACAAAAACAAGAAACTCATCACTACATACAGTAAAAAAAGGGCAGCCAGAGATAAGGTCCAGCGCGAAGAAAAAATAGAAAAAGCAAAAAGGATACTGCAAAATCCCAGCCAATTAGAAAAAAAAGCAAAAGTCCATTACCTGAAAAAACAAGGAAAAAGCACGTACATCCTTGATGAAGATAAGATTAGAAAAAGTGAGCGGTTCGATGGATTTTTAAGCGTTGCTACCAACAACAAAAAGCTTTCGGTACCTCAAATTCTGGATGCCTATAAACAACTTTACAAAATAGAGCAATCCTTCCGAAGCTTTAAAACATTTCTGGAAACACGCCCTATGTACCACTGGACAGAAAAAAGAATATTGGGCCACCTGGCGCTTTGCTACATTTCTTTTACTTTACTTAACCACCTACAACTACGCCTTAGGCAAAAAATGACTCCACTAACAGAAAACCAAATCAGGAAAAGCCTGATGAAAATGGAAGTGAGCCTGATACAGCAGGATAAAAAAGAATACTATCTGACCTCGAAAACAACAGAAGACGCTCACAAAATAATGAAAGCACTTCGGATCAGGAGTCTCCCTGACCTGATACCAAAGGAAGCCATAAACAAATACCTGTAACTAAAAGATTAAACAGATGATACGCGACAGGCCATTGTAGCCACATATTAGTCTATTAAACACTCACTCTGACAAGATGTGTAGTGCGAAACGTGATTTTTCATATTATTGACGTACAGTATAATAGACGATTTAGGTGTCAAACTCAAGAGGGGATTCTTCTTAAAAAAATAATCCTCTGAAAATTACATATTTGAAAGTATCCTTATAAAGTTACCAGAATAAAATCGTTAATAAATGATAATATCTTAATAAATCAGACAGCCCATAATTTTAGAACAATTATAACACTACTTATAACAAATTATACATCCAACCCATGCTTTTCAATTTCAATTTGATATTATCAAAATTATCAAATTTACTTTTTAAAAATCTTTTTCCATTTTTTTCTATACTCATTAATAGCTCATCATCATTTTTAATTCTATTAAGAGCATAAAGTATGTCATTCACACTTTTCTCATTAACTAATATACCGGTTACTCTATCAATACATATCTCTGGAATACCTGATATATTGGTACTAATGATAGGAACATTAAAATTTACAGCTTCTCTTAATACCTTTGGAATCCCATCCATATCATTTTTTTCAGAAGTTGAAGGTAGAACAAAGACATCAATGCTTTTAAAAAAGTTTATTTTTTCATTTTCATCAATACGACCTAACATTAATACATTATCGGATAATTTTTCCTGAATAATATATTCTTCAATCTCATTTTTTAAAGGACCTGAACCAGCAATAATTAGCCTTGCATTTTCATTAACTTGCAAAAACTGAACAAAGGCTTCCAAAAGATATTTAATCCCCTTTTTTTTAATAAGATTCGACAAGAAACCTATTCTGTAACTATTATCATTTTGTATAGTGTTTTGGTTCTCAGAAATATTTACTCCTGCATATATAACCTTAATATGTTTATTTGTAATTTTGTAATGATCAGCCAGATAGTTTTTGTTGTACTTTGAGATAGTAAAACATTTTTCTGTATTACGACTAATGTAGGATAGCCATTTATTCTTAAAAAATATATCATGTGCATGCACCGTGTAATACAAACTTATGTCTCGCTGAAAATATTTATTGATAAGAATACTAATTAAAATAGTTTGAGTAGCAAATTCACAATGTATTGATTCTGTTTTTAAAAAAACCCTTTTATCAATCAGCAGGAACCAAATCAATGACTTAACACCGACAACAAAATTATACCATCCATAGAACTTATTTATGTTAGATACAAAAAACACTAGTACAAACCATATTTCTGATAAATTAATCTTGTATCTAAATGGTTTAACTAATATATTTAACTTAGATTTTAATAATATATTAATATCTCTTTTTAGAAATTCCTGAGGATTTCTCAATAACAATAGTGAGAAATCTGACGCATTATTAAAAATATATAAATCATCTATCAACCAGCGATTCAAAGCTTTTACAAAATAAATCCTTTTATAATTGGATTTAATTGAATTATAACTCAAATCCTGAAGTTTTGGCATCGTTATAAAACATTTTAACAGTATCTAAAGAAAACTCAAATAAATCTTTACCAAGTGTTGGTAATTTCTTTAATATATCGCTTGTTGCAGTTATTATATGGCATCCTATTTCATTCGCCTGAACGACATTATAAAGTTCGCGTGGACTTGCCCAGATTAACTCCAGATTCTCATTTACCGAAATCAATTTCAACGATTCTTTCATAATTGGTAATGGATCATAACCTGAATCCGCAATTCGGCCAGCAAAAACTGACACATAACTTGATGGAGCATTTTTCATAATTGGCATAATTTGTTTAATTTGATCAATGTGTAGTATTGCAGTAACGTTTACTTTAATACTTTCAGCTACCAATTTTTCTAATAAATGAACAGTATATTCCCCTTTTGTATTAGTAATAGGAATCTTCACATAGACATTATCACCCCATGATGCAATCAATCTCGCCTGACGTAACATATCATCAAAATCATCGGAAAAAACCTCAAAAGAAATCGGTTTGTTCTTAACACTTTGCAAAATATCCAGTGCGAATTTTTGATAATTTGTGATACCAGCTTTATTCATTAGTGTAGGGTTTGTTGTAAAACCGGCAATATTTGGATTTTTATACATGTGAAGTATATCTTTCTTGACTGCTCCGTCAGCGAATAATTTAATATTTAATTTCATTTTTTATTTTTTATTTTATTTGTTTTATATCAATTTATTTAGTAGATTCCCATTTTGTTGGATTTGTTTGTAGAAGTGGATGAGAAACCAAAAGATGCCAAACAATTGCTTGAAATCCTTCGGTATGTGGCGTGATTTTATCATTTGATACAGTTGGTATTACAACAACTGCATCTCCTACTTTTTTAGTATGACCGCCATCGCGTCCTACAATACCAGTTACTTTTCCACACTGTTCTTTTGCATAATCAATGGCATAAACCAAGTTTGCGCTAATGTTTTTTTCTTTGTTTCCACCTCCGACACTGAAAACTAATAATGCATCATTTGATTTAAAATGACTAATCATTAACCAGTTAACTATTGTTGTGTCCCAACCCTCGTCATTCACCCTAGCTGTTAGTTCAGATATATTATCATACGGTGCATACGCTTCTATATTACATAATTTTCTGAAATCGCATACACTATGAGAAGCATGCCCTGCTCCTCCTCCGGATCCTATTATAAACAATCGGCCATCATTTTCTCTAACTTCACTTATTACTTGAGCCATCTGCTCAATACTTCTGAAATCCAATTGATCGATGATCTGTTTGGTTTCATTCAAAAATGTTTTTGAAAAATCCATCATAATTTTTATTTTTATTTAATATTATAGTTTATTCTATCAAATGATTTTCCCAAGGATTTTACATAATTAATCCCCAATTGTGATATTTGATAATTTTCAATGTCATAAAACTCACATGGGACAAATCTATGGAAATTATCAATTACCCCAATATCTTCTATAAACACCTTGCTTAAACTAATATCATCATTAACAGCAATAAAGCATGGTTTATTGAGTCCATGGTTAATTAATTTAACAGCATATTCCCCTAGTTTATAGGCTGTAATATAGTCCAGCTCGTTTGGTTTTCCAGACCTGTACAAATAAGACGGATTTACAAAATTAATATTTCTGGTATCAAACAATTTAGAAAAGCTTTCTTTAACTTTTTCACTTAAAGTTTTTGCACTTCCTAAAAATTTTGGGTGACCAAAAGAATCCTGATTCTTATAATCAGCAGCAATAAAATCACCATTACTCCATTTCGCTCCTTCAGAAACAACTACGATGGCATTTTTTTGACTCCTGAATTTCTTAATCAGTAACTCAATAAATTTTTCGTAATTGAGTGGAAATTCAGGTATTATGATAAAATCCGGGGCACCCAAACCAGAAGACAACGCCAACCAACCAGCATGCATACCCATTGATTCGACAATAATTATTCTTTCATGGGAATAAGCTGTAGTTCTAAGTCCTTCCTTAAGGCTGACAAAAGATGCGATTTTTTCTGCTGCAGTAGGATGACCAAGTGTAAAGTGATTTGTTAACGTATATTTTCCATTAGAGATATTAACCTTTCCAACATCATTATCAATAGTTTTTGATAGCATAACTATCGGCAAATCATCAAAGTAAAATACATTTGATAAAGTATCTTCACCGCCAATTACTATTAAACCCTCTAAACCTAATTTTGAAAAGTTATTTCTGAAATTTTCAAAGGAATTCTCAACTTTTTTTATATTTACTCGTGAGGATTTAAGAATCGTTCCACCAACTAATTCTGGCACTTCTATTTCATTAAGAATAATAAAATTATTATTTAATATTCCATCCCACCCATTTAAAAAACCATAAAGCTTACCGTTCACTTTGGTTACTTCTGATTTCACTGCAGCAATTACAGCATTAAGTGGTTGTACATCCCCTCCTCCTGTTAAAATTCCAATATTCATTATATCTAATTTCCTAATTTCTTTTTAATGTATTCAGACGTTTCATTAATACCAATAAAAGATCCGACTTCATAAAATCTTTTTTTAACTTCAAACGCCATCATTTCATTTCTGTTTATCAATTTTTTGTATAATTCTGCTAAGTCAAATTTTTCACCATCAGAATAATTTTCAAAAGCAGATTTTCTTAATATGCCCAAGCCATAGTCAACATATTCCATTCTATCCGTAATATTTTCCTTATCATAATTTAAAATTTTTTCATCAGAAAACTCTATATTACTTCTATCCCAATGGTTCTTGTTTTTTAATACTGTCATTAAAGCTTTTTTGTCTTTCTTTAAAAAATATTTTGCAATCTCAAAATAATCAATATCCAAAAATGAATCACCATACATGATATAAAAAGGATCACTCAGAAGTGTTAATGAATTTAAAATTGCTCCACCGGTTCCTAATAATTTGTCACCATCAAAAGAATAATTGATTTGCATATTTATATCATCTAAACCCTCTACATAATTTTGTACTTTTTCGCCGAAATGACCTAAAGCTACGACAATTTCTTTGATTCCGTTACTCTCTAGCAATTTGAGTTGATGATAAATAAAAGGTTTATTTGCTACTTCCACCAGAACTTTTGGTATTGATTCAGTTAATTCACCTAAACGTGTTCCAAGCCCGCCAGCCAAAATTAAAACAGGTAACATAAAGTATATTTTATATTCTCAATATCTTTCTTGATTCTTCCAGCAATCTCATGTTCTTTAATGCTTCTTCAGCGGTGCATACATGTGTTATGTTATTTTCATCGCCAAAAAGTAACGACCGTGTCTCTTTATAAAATACATTGTCACCATCAGATTCGATTATCCGTTCTTCTGAATCTTTTTGATTTCTTCCTTTTAACCAGCCCCATCTTTCACCAATAGTATAAGTTTGAAGACCATAGGAACGTCCTCTTCCCTCCACAATTCCATATTTATCGCTCCCGTTTATCTCAAGACGAAAAGTACTGCACCACTTAACGATTGAAACCTGCATATTAAATAATATTCCTTCCTTTGATTTTAGTAGTAAATGTGCTTCCTCTTCTATACCTGTTTTCCAAAACCCATCCCAATAGCTTCCACCCAAAATTTCTATTTCATCACCTGCGAAAATTCGAATTAAATCAAGAAGGTGTATACCCGGATCTATTAGACAACCACCTCCAGCTTTATCTGGATCTAATTTCCAGGTTTTCGTTATATTTGGGTCAGAACCATGCCCTAAAACAACATTTATGGAGATAACATTACCAAATTTCTTTTCCTTGAAATCAGACAATGCTTTACTAATTCCATCAAAAAAACGATAATTAAATCCTACAAATAATTGATCATTTGTGGCATTACTTAACAACTTATTAGCTTCTACCATATTGCGCCCCATTGGCTTTTCAACTAAGACTTTTTTACCTCGTTTTAGAGCATCGATGGTTGCATCAACGGCAATATCATGCGGTAGAGCAATGAATACCCAATTCGGTTCGGTTTGATATAAATCATCAATACTATTCACTAAATTTATATCATATTTTGACCGTAATTTTTCATCATTCAATTTTGCAGGATCATAAACTGCAGATACATTAACTGCTCTGCCTTCATTTTCTAACTGTTTTACAGCTTTTATTCTTGATTCTCCTATTAAACCTGCACCTATTATTGCTATCTTCATTTTTCTATTCGTCTTAATTTCCATAAATCATTATTTTCAATCATATTATCATTATTCAAATAATCTTTCCATATATCTCTGACATGTACAAATCTACCGGAAAAATTACACTTGTAAGAATTCAGAAAATGATATGCAAAATTCACTGGTTCTGATATATCCAGAGTTGTTCTCACCTCTGCGCCTGCTTTTTTAACTTCTTGTAGCATGTCTGTATTAATTGCTCCCGGTGCAACTACAGAAAAAACAAAATCTCCTTTTCCAAGTAACATGGCCTCCAAATTTTCCACAGTCCTGACTACTGCTGTCTTTGAAGCTGAATAAGCTGCGAATAGTGGGAATTCATAAGCCGAACCTCCTCCAGCAAAAAACATAAAGCGACCAAACTGTTCTTGGAACAAGATTGGCAAGAAAGTATTATATACTGCTAAGTTCCCGAATAGATTAACTTTCATTGTTTCTTCCCAATCGTTGAGATCAAGATTCTTACTATCTGTTTTCTTACCCAAAACCGAAGCTGCAAAAACAAATCCTATTTTCTTATAAATACTATGATTTTTATACCAGTTTGTTATTTTTTGGGATACTTCATCATAGTTTCTAATATCCAATTCCAATGAAAAGGCCTTACCTCCTTTATTTATTATTTCATTTTTTGTTAATACTGAATTTTTCGACTTAGAAATACACAGTACATCAATACCCTTTTTACCAAAATCCAACGCTATTGCCTTACCGATTCCCCGACCTGCACCAGTAATAACTACTAAATCAATTTTGTTCATAATTATATTTTTTATCCATTAAAAATAATTTTTGCCCCCTGATATTCAAAATTAAACCACATTGGGCTCAATCCTAATTTCTTAAGCGCGTTCACAAGTTTTGCTTTGTGATGCTGTGCGTAAAGCATTAAAAAACCACCTCCGCCAGCACCAACTACTTTACCACCGATAGCTCCATTATTTAGTGCTAAATCATAAGCCTCATCTATCAATGGATTAGAAATACCTTTAGATAGTTTTTTCTTTGTAATCCAATGCTCATGTAAAATTTCACCAAACTGTTCAATTTTTCCTTGTTCAAAAACTCTTTTTGTGTCAAGACCCAATTGCTTTATTTTATGAAGTCTGGCAATTACATCGATATCATTACTTTTACTTTTTTCATTTTGTTCGTTAAGAATATTACTCGCAGATCGTTCACTATTTAAACTAAATAAAAGTAGATTATTTTGTAGTTCTAACAAATTTTCGTATTTAATACCAACAGGTTCTATATCAACTGATCCATCTTGATTAAACCAATATGCATTAAAACCTCCAAAAGCCGAAGCATATTGATCTTGTTTGCCAATAGGTTCTTTTAATATATCTATTTCAAGATGACAAGCTTTTTCTGCTAATTTATTTAACGAAGGATACATTTTTTTATATGTCAACAAGCCATTCAATAATGCAACTGTAAAAGTTGAAGAAGTTCCTAAACCGCATTTTGAAGGAATATCAGCAATTGATACTATTTCGATTTGATTTTCCAAATTTGTCATATTTAAAGCAGCTTGGAAAATTTTATGTTCGATATCGGCAACAGTGTCAACAATTTCTGTTTTCGAATATGAAAGTCGAATGTCATTATAAAACCTTCTTGAGACAGTAATGTAAATATATTTGTCAATTGTTGCAGCCATCAAAAAACCACCATGATTTTTATAATAACTTTCTAAATCTGTACCTCCACCTCCCATAGAAATGCGAACAGGTGCTCTTGAAATTATCATATTTTTTCCTCCCAATTAAATTTATTCATTTTTGCATCATTTAAAATTGATTTGGCAGATTTTTGAATTGCCTGTTTTGAGTTAAACTCATTATTCCAGCCTAAATCTCTAATTTTATCCGTTTTTAGTCGTACTATTGGGATATCTCCTTTCCAGCCTCTATCCCCTCCAGTGTAATTATATTTGACATTTTTTAATTCCATTACTTCAGTAACCACATTAGCAATTTCAGTAACTGTAATAAAATCCATTGGTGCTACATTAAAGTATTGGTATTTTTCCAAGTTATCCCAGACAATAAGCATGGCACGCAATACATCTGAAACAAATATGTAAGGTTTACTTTGAGATCCATCCCCTAGAATCTCCAGTTCAGCATCATTGATAAGCAATCTTCTAATAAAGTCATAAACAACACCATGGGTTTGATTTGAACCAACAACATTGGCAAACCTGAATGCTGCGGCTTGCATATCGAACATGTGGCAGTAGGAGCAAATTAAAGCTTCACATGATAATTTACTTGAGCCGTAAGTGGAAATAGGTAGCATAGGTGAATAATTTTCATCAAGCCATAATTCTTTTCCCTCCCCATAGACACCACTTCCGGATGCATATAGTAATTTTTTTACATTATTCATTCTCATTGCTTCCAAAATATTATTGGTAAGGTAAGTCCCTTCCCAGAAATCTATGTCGGGTTGACTAACTGCCTTTGCGATATCTGGATTAGAAGCAAAATGAAAGACCGTATTTGTACCTTCCATTGCTTTTTTCAATTTATCAATATCTTTTATATCAGCCTCAACAATTTTCAATCTTTGATCATTTAGAACACTTTCTAAATGCCATTTCTTCCCGGAAGTAAAATTATCGTATACAACAATTTCCACATCTTGTCTCTCATGTAATAACATGCGAGCAAGATGACTACCTATAAATCCTGCCCCACCAGATATCAGTATTTTCATAAATTTGCTTTAATTAAAATTATATAAACTACTCTTTATTCAATGCAATAAACTCTATTTGTTTATTCTCTTAAAAACATATATTCGATCCTTCAATTGTGCAATTTCTTTGTAATTCTCACTTATTTTGAAAAGAAATTTTTCATAACTAAAATCCAGTTTTCTATCACCCGATTTACTAAATGTATAGTATTCTAAATTATGTTTATTCTCATCCCAAATAATAATGTCTGGTTTCTTCTTTTCTATCAACATTAAGTAATAATCCAGAGAAACCGGACTGATCCCTTCAAGATGAGATTGTATAACACCTGTTACAACATAATAATTGTTTTGCGGAATATTTAAATTAGAATTGATATATCTTCCGGAAATGTTAGTAAATATTTTATGATTTGTTGAAATATCATTTTGTTTACACCATTTTAATACACTTTTTTCAGTTTCCGTTCTAGGGTAATATAGTAATGCAGGCTCAAGCAAAGATGCATATGCTACATTAAATCCGGGAGGACTTATATGTTTGTATTTGGGTAAATTAAATAAAAAAGCAACAATGAACATTATTATAAATGAAGAAATAATAACAGCAAATGAGAATATTTTATTCTTAAATATTTTTACTCCATAATACCACATTATTGGAATTAAAAAGGTTGCAGGATAAACAAATTGTCTTGGTCCAAAGCTAGTTCTTGGCATTATGCGTAAATAAAGTGTAAAAATAATAATACTCAACAAACCAAAGAAAAAAAGTAGTTTGTTAATATTAAGGAGATATTTCTTTAATAAGATAACATATATGATTACATATATAAATACTACAGGGCTTATATAGTCTTTATCAATACCCATCCAAAATCCCGACACAATTACAAGTAAAATAAATAAAAGGGGAATAATTGTTTTTATATTTTTTCGCCACTTAATATCAAAAAGATATACCCACAATGAAAGAAAAATCAGGGGAGAAAAACTAACAACCAAGTATAAGAAATATCTAACTAAATGTCGAATTTCATATAATTTTGTTCTGTATTGTAAATAATAGCGTAGATTAGACTGCAATTTTTGATATGGAAAAAAACTATTTAGATAATATTTCCATAATATTGTTTGAATTATAGGTAAAAATCCTATTAAAATAGAAAAAGCAAGCCATTTTTTCCAATTAATTCGCTTTTTATTATCAATAATTGGAAACAAAATCCACATGATAAAGATGTATATATATCCTGTTGCATGAATAAATGCAATTAAAGTTCCAATTAATGCTGCAATTATTAAATGTTTATTTTTGCCGGTCTTAAAATATTTAAAATAGTTTTCTAATGAAAATAGCAAAACAGATAATAATATAACATCATAAAAAGTATTATGAGAAATATTTATGTGAGTGGGTAATACTGCATAAATAATAGTTATAAAAATGCTATCTCTATTATTAAAAAAGACACTTACTAGTCTATAAAACAAGTAAATACTTAATGTTCCAAAAAAAACACATGTAGTAATTGCAACAAAATTTGTTGCACCAAATATTTTCATTGAAACTACAAGTATAAAAACCCATAAATGAAATATTGGTCTTCCTGAATGAATATTATAACAACAAGCCCAATCATTTTCAGCAACTAACTGAAAAGCCCATGTTGTGTAATCACCTGCATCAGATTCTGCTCCTCCTGAGAAAATACCGATTGTTAGTCTTAAAACAAAAGAAGCTAATAAAATTATGAATATTAATATTGATTCTTTTTTATTAAGCTGCTTTGTATCATTGACTTTCATAAAAACAACATTTAAACTCTAATAATGATAATATTTCCATATATGTATTAAATTCCCTATCACTAAAATAATAATTAATTTAGTTTCTTAACTATTATTGAAGAAATGACTTTTATTAATGAAACTGGAATTAACTTAATGGGTTTTCTAATCCACATATATGCATTAGAAAAATCAATTTTTGGAACCTCTTTTGCTCTCACTAAATAGTAATAATACGGTAAATCTATTGTTTTTCCACCCCATCTTGATTTAAAAAACACCAAACCTTTTTGGTTAGGAGAAGAAATCCCAAAGTCAAACAATTTGAATCCATTATTACAATAATAATGGATTGCATTATCCACTAAATGGATATTTGGAGCATATTGTTTATATTTTTCATCTGTTGCACCAAGAGAATAAGTTACATTCTTTTCATTCAATAAAGTAATTATTCCGCCAATTAATTTATCATCTGCAGTTTTGGCAACCCAAAAATCACCATTATCCTTCTTAATATAATATTCAAAAATAAGTTTAAAAAGTTTAAATGGTTGAGGAATCATTAAATGTGTATCACGGTATAATTTTACAAGCAAATTATAATATCGTGATAAATCAGAAAAGTTTTTTGAACGATATATTCTAATGCCATTACTCTCTAATTTTTTTCTTCCGGTTCTTATGTTTTGTTTGAATTGTTTTTTATACCCATTGAAAACATCATCATATTTATCCAACTCTAATATTGTCGTTTTATAATGCGAGCTAATGTGTAAATTATTATTTTCAATGATTTGGTTGGGTATTTTATTAATGCTTTTTATTTCAAGATATTGTACATTATTATTTCTTGCAATTTGTATAGCTTTCCCTACTATCTCATCAAGCTCCTTAACATTTGAATATATTGGTTCAGCATATGTATTAAATACGGCTGAAACTATTTTTTTTCCAAATAATGGACTATTACTATAAAACAAAGGTAAATGAGCATTATCAGAATGCAAGGAGTAATCTTTGAATCCATAACATTCTGTTACAATTTTTGCCCATTCTTTTGTGTTAAACACAAAATTGTATTGTTTATTCATTTATACTTTCTTAATTGTTTCCAAAACTCTCTCTCCTTTTATATTTCTCCATGCAATTCTTTTTGCTGGTAATCCAAACATTATAGCATAAGGTGGAACATTTCTATGAACAACAGCGTTTGAACCAATAATTGCATGTTTACCAATTGTAACTCCCGGTAAAATTACAGCTCCGGTACCTATCCAAACACCATCTTCAATAATAATTTTTCCAAACTTTATAGGATATGATTCAATAGGTAAATCCGGATGAGGAAAGGGCGGGGCTGAACCGGCAACTAAGGAAACCCTGGGCGAAATTGCACAATATGAACCAATTTCAATAATACCTTTATAATTGGCATCCATTATCTGTAATGCACCATTCAATTGGGTATTCTTTCCAACCTTTATACCAGACAAACGAAAAAAAAAAACTCTTGGTCCTCGACCTATCACATGCCTACCAAACAACCGAAAAAACTCCTTAAGAAATATTCCAAAAACGGATAGTTGTTTTGCATCCTTAATACTTTTTATGTTTGCAAATTGATTACTCATAAACAATCATTTTAATACGTTTGAATTAATTTAATTGTTTCATAGATATTTTCTGCATTTTTGTAGCGTTCATTAAGATTAAAATACCTATGCAACAGTCGAAGAGGTCTCGGAAAATCATAATCTCCTTCAAAAAATGACAAATTAACCATTTTTTTATCAACCATTAAAAAAAGACATGATGGATTTTTCTTATTATTAGAATCCTGATATACTTTTTCTGGTGACAGATTAAGTTGGGTGTACAATTCATTATACTTTTTCCTTCTTTTTCCTTCTATTTCGTCAATTCGAGCAAAAAGAGAAGAGAAAAGTGCTATACCAACTTTTGAAAGACGTTTGTATAGTGGTGAATAATAATATTCTTTTGAAATTTTGTCAATAATATTAACTGTGAGGTGCTTGTATATAATGCGAACAGTAAGAAATTTGAAAGCTAATAATTTTATAATTCGCTTCAGGTCAACAAACAATCCTTGTCTAGGTAAGTGAAATTGTTTAGTTGAGAATTTTTTTTTATTATTAATGGCTAAAATGCCACCTCCAAAAACATTGATCGATTTTGTAACATCAAGACTAAAAATGCTAGCAATACCAAATTCAGTAAGTAATCTTCCATCATCTTTAGCTGTAAAAGTTGTAGCCAGATCTTGAATTAAATCAATATTATACTTACTACAAATCTCTTCTATTTTATCATTATCAGGTACATTTCCATAGGTAGCTACATTTATTATTGCTTTAGTATTGGATGATATTATTTCTTCCAAAAAATGGGTATCAATTGTAAGATTATAATTAATATCAATATATATAGGAGCTAATCCATTTTCAATAACAACCTTAGAAACTACAGGACAACAATTAACCGGAATAATTATTTCACTCCCTTTATCATACTTTAGTGCTCTAAATAATACACTTAATGCAGTTCTTCCACTATCATAAAAATAATATTTCTTATCATTACCATAATACTTTTTTAATTGTTGTAATGCTTTTTGTTCATAATTGAAAAAAAAACCTTTAAATATTGCATGAATATCATTTAACTTATAATAATAATTATGTCGTGCTTTCATTTCTTCTATTAATAAGTATCTTTATAAGTTGCCCAAACCATAATATTCCTCCAACTAAAACCATCGAAACATAATTTGTTAAATGTGAAAACACAGCATAATCTTGGCAATCATTTTCAGAAAATCCAAATATACTAAGAGACGTATAAACTGCAGCATGATAAGTTCCAAACATACCAGGGGTCGCCGGGATTATCGCAGAAAGATTTACTAAAGCCATAATTATGAATATCACTTTGGGAGTAAGAATTATATTTAACATATTTCCTTTCACTAAAACAATCCACGAAGACACAAACCAATAAAACAAAGTTGATAAAATAATTTCAATTTTCCTGTTCGAGGTTCTAAAGTCTGAAAAACCGATAATAAAACTTTTAATAAAATTTAATATGCCTTTTAATATCTTGTTGTTACACTTTATAATGATTTTTTCTATAGTGTTTTTTCTAATAAAAAACAATACGCAGATAAATATAACAATTATTGATCCAACTAAGAATAATAAGTTATTTACCCAATTTGGAAACGGAAGAAAAAAACTTATAAATATTACTAAGAAGAATAGAAAAATCATGTCAATAATCCTTTCAATTACTATTGTTGAAGTAGCTTTCCCATACCCTGTTTTTGTTCTTACTTTCAGCGCATTAATTCTGTACAATTCCCCTGCACCAAAAGGAATTATTGAGTTAAAAAACGCTCCAATTGAAATACATTTAAATAAAAAGAGAATATTTTTTATAGATATTGATAATCCTGAAATATATCCCCAGCGCAAACCTCTAATCAAAATCAATAATATTATAAGCAAGAAGAAATATACTATTTCATCAGCCTTTATTCCGATTATACGATTAGCAAACTCTCTTAAATTGAAATTATTAAGTACAACTAATAATAAAATGACAGAAACAATCAGGCCAATTATAAACAACAATATCTTTTTTCTCATCTATTCTACTCAATTATTTTAAATTTATTAATTACCTCCACAACTCTGTGTGCATTACTTTTACTTAAACCAGGATAAAAAGGTATTGTAACCATTTCTTCTGCCCAAACTCTGGAGTTTGGTGCATCCGGGCTTTTATAATCCTTAAACATTAATAGATCCGGATTAGAATAATCGAAATGAATACCAAAATAAATACTATTTTTTAAAAGATGCTTCTTAAATATTTCCCTTTTCCCTTTTTTTACACGTATATGAAAATGGGATAATGAATCATCTTCATTGAAAGGAACGGTATTTATTATCTCCGATTTATTAATTTCTTTCTCGTAAAAGTTTGCTAGCGCTTTTCTATTATAATCCATCTTTTCAAAACGTTTCAATTGAACCAACCCAATTTTTGCTTGAAATTTTGCAGGTATTTCATAATGCTGTTTTGGTATCGAAAGGTCTTCTTCATTTTGCTTAACAAAAATATCAATTATTTTAGTATTATCTTTTAAGTAAACAACCATACCATATATCCACTTCTGAAAAGCTATGTATTGCAAATTAAAAGATAGTTGTCGAAGGAAAATTGATTTGAATTTTGGCGGAAAGGCATTATTATTGCGATGAGCTTTTACTTTTTCATATAAAGCCATATCTTTAAATGTTAAAAATCCACCACCATACGAACTTACAGGTTTCCCAGCATTTGTTGAATACATTGCTACATCTGCATAGTTTGAAACAGGAATACCATTATGCTTTACACCAAAAGCTAAAGAAACATCTTTAATGACTAATATGCCTTTATCCTTAAGTTTTTGTACAATAATATCAGGATTGTGTTTTCGTCCAAACAAACTGGTAAGTATAGCAACCGGAGTATCACTTCCTGAATGTTTAAGTAGCAGATCATTATCCATATTGATATTATTTGCCGTATTATCAATAAAATAAGGCCTGTTTCCTGACCATGCTATACCTTGTGGAACAACCTCGCAAGTATATGCAGGAGTAATTATTTTCTGATTCTTTAATCCCATTGCACTTAATAAATGGGCTAATCCACTTCGTGCCCAGGAAAAGTATAAGGCATAAGGAAATCCCGAAAACTCAGAAAAGGAAGCTTCGAATTGCTCAATTGGATTATTAATCTTTTGAAATTGAGTTTTGAATTCCTTGAAGTGCAAATAGGGTTTAATTTCCGGTATCATTTTTTCTTATGTTATTAATTCTTTTCTTAATTTTTGCAGAGTTTTTCAATGAATTAACCGTATCTTTAAAAAATTCAACATTTGTTGGACGTAAATCCTGATGAATCACAGTTATAGGCATTTCATAAACTCTTAAATTATAATAATTTGAAAGCATCATTACTTCAGTATCCCACGACCAATGTTTTTCAACAATGTGTTTGCTAAGTGTTAAATAAACATCTTTTCTAAAAAATTTAAAACCCGCTTCTGTTTGCTGATATGGAAAGTTCAAATATTTTCTAATAATTAATGAATACGTTTGTGTCATAAGTATTCGAATAAATTTCGAAAATCTAAATAGAAAAGACCTTCTTCCTATCAACACATCTAAGTTGTTGTTTTTAAATTCTATATATGCAGGAAGAACATAATGTATTGGAATATCTAAATCAGTATCAATAAATCCTACAATGTCTGATTTGGCCAATTTGAATCCTTGATCAACACATGCTCCTCGGCCATTTTTTGTGATATTTCTAATAAATTGGCAATTATGTTTATTAAGAACTGAACCTTTAAGACTATTAAGAATTTGTGGACTTTCGTCATTTGAATTATCATCAATAAATATCAATTCAACATTTAATTTTGTCATCGACAAAAATTCATCAATTTTTCTTATTGATTGTTTAAGAATAAGTGATTCGTTATAATAAGTTAATATAAGTGAAATATCAGGCATAATTGCAAATTTTTATACATATCATTTCCGAAACAAATTACCACATTAAAATGAATAGTTCTAAATTGTATTAATTTATGTTTTCAGCAAAAACTCCTTTAGCTGCAATTCAATATAATTAATTTGCTTATTATTCATTCCAGAATACATAGGCAAAGTAAGCTCGTTTAATGAAATACATTCAGTAAGGTTTAATTCTGACAATGTAGATTTCACCTTATTATGATAATAGGTAAATTTATGGATAGATGGGTAATGGATACTTGATTGAATACCTTTTTCACGTAAAAATTTCATTAAAGCTTCCCTATCCATCTTCTCATCTAACAATACTGGAAATATATGATAGTTTGGCAAACCCTCATGGTTCAGAAATGGTATTTTAATCTCACTAATATCTTGTAGTTTTTCAAAGTAATATTTGGCTATTTCACGTCGTTTCTGATTATTATTCTCCAATTTTTTTAATTGAACCAAACCTAAAGCTGAACGAATCTCATCAATCCTGTAATTATAACCCGGTGAGATAACATCATAAGAAAATGCATGGCCTTTATGTCTGTCTAAGGAAAGTGAAGTCATTCCATGCGAACGATATAATCGTACTTGATCAGCAATATTATCATTATTTGTACATACCATTCCACCTTCGCCTGTTGATAAATTTTTATTTGAAAAAAAGCTGAAAGCTGAAACATCTCCAAAAGTTCCAAGATGTTTACCATTTAGCTTGCTACCAGGTGAATGGGCACAATCTTCTATTACTTTTAAGTTGTGTTTTTTTGCAATTTGCATAATTTCATTCATCGAACATGCAAATCCGGCATAATGCATAACAACAATTGCTTTTGTTTTACCGGTAATTGCTTTTTCGATCTTTTCGGGAGAAATTGTCCAGTTATCTTTTGAAGATATGTCAACAAAAACAGGTTTTGCTCCCGAATATAGTATTGCATTTGATGTAGCTACAAACGAAAGCGAAGGACATATTACTTCATCACCAGCAGTGAGTCCAACACTTTTGTATGCAAGATGAAGGCCCGCAGTACAATTATTGAGGGCAATTGCATGTTTAACACCTAAAAAACCGGCAAATGCAGCTTCAAAAGCTTTTGTGGATTCACCCATTGAGAGCCATTTCGAATCTAAAACATTTAGGACTGCTTTAGCTTCCCTATTATCATAATCCAGATCAAATAGTGGTATTTTCATCTTTTTTATTGTTAGCCTCGAATGCGCAAATGATTTTTAATATTATAATCATGCTTGTGTGTGTAAAAAAACTTAATCATAGATATTTCATTCCGTTATTTTAAGAATTCACTTTTATTATTTTCAAACTTTTCAATTGCCTGATCATAATCAGCAGGCCGGCCAATGTCTAACCAATAACCATCAAACTTATACCCAATAACTTTTTTCTTCCGTTTAATCAATTCTTTAATCAATTCAGGGAAATCAAAATATTCATTTTCAGGAATATATTGAAGAACTTCTTTTTTAAAAGCATATATTCCCATACTCACATCGTAATTTAAAGTTGGCTTTTCAATATAATCGTATAGTTCATTATTACTATTTGTTTTAAGAACCCCAAGATCAATTTTTACCGGTTTAGAATACATTGCAATGGTACAAAGCGCTTCACTTTTTAAATGATATTTAAAAAAATCCTGATAATTCAGATTTGTTAAAACATCACCATTCATTACCAAAAAAACATCCTGTAGGTTTTTCACTAGTTTAATCGGAGCTGCTGTACCAAGAGGTTTATCTTCAAATGAATATGTAACATTCATTCCCCATTTTTTCCCATCATTAAAAAAGGCTTGAATTAACTCTTTTAAATGACCAACTGCTATTACTACATTATTAAAACCATAATGTTTAAGTTGTTTAATGACTACCTCAAGAATTGGATAATCTCCAATAGGCATTAAGGGTTTTGGAAATATTGTGGTATATGGTTTCAGTCGGGTTCCTTTGCCTCCTGCGAGAATAATTGTTTGCATATATTAAAGATTATAGAGTTCGGGTTTAAACGTTGATAAATTATTTTTTACCCAATCTATTGTTTCAATCAGTCCTTTTTCAAGTGTATATTTCGGGTTCCATTGTGTAAATTTCAGGATTTTTGAATTATCACAAAATAATCGTCGCACTTCACTTTTTCCCGGTCTCACCCTTTGCTCTTCAACTACGATTTCAATTGTTTCATTCATTAATTTTGCAATTAAAAGTACAAGATCGTGCATGGAAATTTCCGTATTCATTCCAATATTTGTTATTTGGCCATCCAGTTTCGGAGTCTTTGCTATTTCGAGAAAACCATTTACTGTATCTTTCACATAAGTCAAATCTCGGGTTGGTGTTAAATTTCCCAGATGAAGTTTTTTCTTTCCTGAAGCTATTTGCGATATCACAGTTGGAATAAATGCTCGGGCTGATTGCCTTGGGCCATAAGTATTAAAAGGCCTTGCCACTTTTACAGGTAAGTTAAATGAACGATAATAACTCAAAGCCAAGTGGTCAGCCGCTATTTTTGTAGCAGAATAAGGTGATTGGCCTACAACTGGGTGTTCTTCATGAATTGGGACAAACTGAGCACTCCCATAAGTTTCGCTTGTAGAAGTTACAATTAAATTAGAAATAGATAGTTTTCTTGACGCTTCCAAAACATTATAAGTACCTTCAATATTTGTTTTTAAATACGCCAATGGTGAAATATAAGAATATGGAATGCCTATTAACGCAGCCAGATGAAATACCCAATCACACCCTTTAACTGCATCGTAAACAGAATCATAATCACGAATGTCACCGGAAATAATTTTAATATTATTTACAATATTAGAGTTTTCTAACCATCCCCAGTTACTTTTTGAATTGTATCTCACAAATGCACTCACTTCAAAACCTGAAACAACTAATTGTTCAACAAGTTGTGATCCAATAAAACCTGCAGCACCTGTTACTAAAATTTTTGCCATCTATTATAATATATTAATTGCTATTCTATTATCTCTTTATATATCGAAATAATTCTTTTCGCAACACTATTTATCTCTAAATGAGAAATAACCTGTCTTCCGTTAGTTCGTTTACCAAATTGTAATGCTTTATTGATATTATCTGCAACATTTTCAGGTTCAAAAGAACAAATAAAACAACCATCAGTTTTTCCTATTACCTCAGCAACGTCCCCAACATCTGTAGCAACAACCGGACAATTACACAGGCCATTGCCTCTTTAACCACATTTGGAGATCCTTCGAGATACGAAGTTAGTACAAATACATCTGCTGCATTTAAATAATTACTACTTAGTTAACACATTATTATACAATTGAAAATATGAATCAGTCATTTTTTTTAAACTGAATTCCGTTTCAATCCTTTCTTTACCTTTTTCTCCCATTTTTTGCGCAATATCCAGATTATTTAACAAGTATTCTATTCTTTCAGATAATTGCTCTGGCGACTTCTGCTTAATTAAAAATCCGGTTATTTTATCCACAACAATTTCTCTTGTTCCACCACCTTCCGTTGCTATGACCGGTTTTCCAAGAATCATATACTCAATTATTGAATTTGAAATTCCTTCTGTGAATGTAGATAAAATACCTAGATCAAAACTGTTAATAATATCTTCAACTTTCTTTTGAGAACCTGTAAATATTATTTTTTCATATTTCTTTACACTTTCTTGGGCACTTTTGAGATTATCCCCATTTCCTACGGCTATGAAACTTACATCATTTCTTTTATTAAGAATAAGCTTTGCAGCTGATAAGAATGTGGAATAGTCTTTCTTATATGAAAATGATGCAACCATTCCAACGACAAATTTTGTATCAATATTTAATCGCTTTCTTACAATTTCAGGTTTTTCAATATCCTTAACTCTATCAATATTAAAACCATTATGTAATACTTTTGCCTTTCGTAAAGGTGCTTTGTATGAAATTAAACCAGCCTTTGAATTACTAATAATAACGTTTGAAAACCTATAATTGAAAGAATTAAACAATTTCGTTTTATAATGTACTGTATTGCGGAAGGGTGCTGACCTGATAGATCCATCAAATAATTCGAACCGAAAAAATATCTTTAAAAAGACAGAATATGTAGTAGTCATTGAACTAAAAGAGTGAATTATCTCGGGTTTGAACTCTTTGATAATACCATTAAGTTTAAAAACTAAGCCAGGATCTTTTTTGATTTTACGTATAGCATATTTGAAATTGATTTTCAGTTTTTGAAATGACTCATCAAAATATCCATTTTTTGCAAGAGTAATAAGCAGAATATTCTCGGGTTTTAAATACTTCTTCTCAATTAATCCGTTTATAAGCTCGTAAAGTTGTCTTTCTTTACCACCACTTCGGAGACCGTCAATTAAGTAGCAGATTTTCATCTATATTTTTTGTAATATTTGTTTCATTCGTTCTTTATGATCTTTTGATTTAACATAAATAGCATTCTCAAGAACCTTTGTTTTATACTCTTCAAATGTTTTAATAAATCTAGCTGGAACTCCAGCAACTACAGAATTTGAAGGAACATTTTTTGTTATTACACTTCCAGCACCAATTACAACATTGTCTCCGATAGTGACACCAGGCATTATCATACTTCTATGTCCTATAAAAACATCGTCACCAATTTTTACTTTTCCGAAAATATTAATTCCAGGATATTCATCTCTGAATAATCGAGCACCACCATCATGATTCATAATATATACTTCTTGGCCTATAGTAACATTATTCCCAATATCTATTAGAAAATACTCTGAACTAAAAGGATTTTTTGAAGAAAATATTGAAGTGCCTTCACCTAGTTTTATGTTGAAATACTTACGATATAAGTATGTCCTTTTATATGGATTTGCAAAAAAAATCCTGTATTTTATGTAATATTTCTTAACTTTTTCTAAAATATTCATTATTACCTCCTTATCTCCGAAACTTAAGTTTTTATGTTTTATTTATCCTAAAGATTATTGATCTCCTAAATATAATCTAATATTTTTATAAGTTGTATAACTAACCATGATGACTAACTTTTTTGTTTTCAATTTTGATAAAATTGTTCATTGTTTCAAAGTTTTATTTTCCATTCATATAAACTGTTGCAGTCCAAGCCGTCGTGACAGCATACTTCTGTCACATAGCCCAAACTCTCTGCTAATTGCAATACTGATAATCTCTTCCGAGCTATTTTTGTTGTAGGATATTTAGTTGTCATTTTCTGATTCATTGCACTCATTTATCTTCTTCTTTTCTGAAACATTTTTTTACATCGTCTCAGTTAGACAAGAAAATTAATTGTACAGATAAAGCGAAATCAATTTCATATTTCTTGTAAATAGTATTTCGATAATTTCCCATATGTAGTGTCAATGGAATATTTCTGTGATACAAAATCGATGCAGTTTGTACTTAAGTTATCGTATAATTCTTTATCAGAAAGAATCTTTATTATTCTATTACACATTACATTATCATTGTCATCAATAAATCCATGTACTCCGTTGACCATTTCAATGCTGTCAAGTGCGTTATGGGTTCCTACAACTGGAATTCCCATTGCCATAACATCAATAACCCGGCTACGAAATCCACCCGCTATCTCCAGTGGAATCACTAGGACTTTAACTTTTTCAAAATACGTTCTAACATCTTCAACAAAACCTGTTACAATAATATTATCATCATTATGCAAATCTTTAATTTCTTTAGGTGGATATGACCCAACAACAAATAATTTCACATTAGATATTTTAGCCTTAACATTGGGATAAATATAATTCCAAAATCGCCAAAATGCCGTGATGTTTTGTTCACTGTTCATTCCACCATAAAATAAAATAGCATCTTCTGGTTCCTTATTACGAATATAATTTTGAAAATATTCGATAGACTGTCCTGTTGGAATAAGTACACTTTTTGTATTAGGTGCTAATTCATTTAGTCTATTGTAATCATATTGTGAAATTGAAATTAATTGATCTGCATAATTAAGAATTTCAATTTCCATCATTTTGTATTTTTCCAATTCTCTTTTTTTGAAAAAAGGTATTTTGTTATTATATTTATGTGTATATGTTACCTCCTTCTTTTCAAATAATATATCATTTGTGTCAATTATTTTTATTATTGAGTCATTTAAATACTTGAATAAAATACATTGATACCAACCTGTAATTTGTACTATATCGTAATCATTCTTATTTATTATGTTTAAAATTTGCTTCCTGCTTTTTTTATGTGCCCAATAAAAAACTCTTCTCGAAATACCAAATATATAATAGTTGACGAGGAAAATCAATCCTATTATTTTTTTTCTTAATTTGTTTCTTCCATAATTAATCGGTTTAATTGGGTAAAATTCTCTGCAATATGGTCTTAATTTTTCTTCAGACAGTTTTCGTTGTTCATCATTAATTACATGAGTTGCCACATCAACATCGTGATCCTGTGACAATCTTATTATCATTTGATATAATCGATCTTGAATAGCCATTACTTTGGGAAACAATGAGATCGGATTTATTATCAGTATTTTTTTTTTCATAAATACTTCATTATAATTTTGAACATGTAATTAGGTTTCAAAGTATTCATACAGTTTATTTTTAGATTACAAGTGGATTTGTAGCAAGCTATACATTCCAAATATTTATTATATACAACTTCCCCTTTGTCGTAAACAGTTAGTTCCCAGGGTGATGTTGGACCAACAATAACTAAAGTTGTTTTATTTAAAGCAATACTAATATGCATGCCGAGGCTGTCAGGAGTAAAAAAAATATCGGACAAACCTACCAGTGAAGCAAAATTTTGAATAGAATTTTCACATCCGGTATCAATGAGAAGGTTTCCAGCCTCTTTTTTTATTTTAACATTAAATTCAATTTCTTCCGGGCCACCATATAATATTATTCCGAAGTCAGGATAGTTTTTTTTAATCAGCTTTATTAGCTCTATATAATTTTGGTTTATCCATTTTTTTAATTGCCACCGTAATCCTCCACCTGTATTAATCCCAATAATTTGTTTATATTGGCTTAATTTGTTTTTTTCTGAAAATGAAAAAGCAAATTCTTCAGCTTTTTCATTAATATTAATTTGTGGTTTATAAATCTCACTATCTAAATTACAAATATTGTATATAAATTCCTGATATGTTTTTCGATTTTTAATTTTCAAATCGTCATTTATTCCCAAAAAATACCATTCTTCAGCTTTTTTATTTGCAGGAATAACCTGGCCTGATTGATTAGTGATAAATCCAAGTTTTTCATCACAATTGGCTAATGATAGAATTGTTGAACTCAAAGGATCAGCATCTAAACAAATTCCAATATCAAATTTCTCATTTAATACAAATTGAAGATAATTATCTTCAATAGCAAATTTTCGGTTTATATATTGATTATTTTCTAAAAGAGAAAATGCATTCCTTTTTGTAATCCAGGTAATGGAAGAATCAGGATATTTCTTTATTAATGCAGGCAAAATTGAAGTAGTTCTTAAAACATCACCCAAAGCATCTAATTTTACAATTAATATCCTTTTCTTAATTTTCTGATAATTTTCACACATCTCACACAAACGTTTATCCATTTTATGATATGTACAAGGTTTATAGGCTAAATAATGTAAACAATTAATATTTACTTTCATTTGTATAATGTATCTCGTTACAATTAACTATTAAAAGACTTTTTAAGTTCTTCTAAAAAAACAGGAGCTGTTCCAACTTTTCCAACTTTTATACCGGCTGCATGGTTTGCAATAATCGCTGCTTCATGTAAAGTTGAACCTGCACTTATTGCAAGGCTCAACGCAGCTACTACTGTATCACCAGCCCCGGAAACATCATAAACTTCTTTTGCAGTTGTGGAAATATGTGTTGGTTTTTCATCGGGCTCAAATATTGACATACCTTTTTCTCCCAATGTAATAATAACCCTACAGTTCAACTGATTCATTAACTTTCTGCCACAAATTTCAAGAGTTTTATTATCAAAAATTTTTATCCCACTCATTTCTTCAGCTTCTTTTTTATTAGGTGTAATTAGAAAAACATCTTTATAAAAAGAGTAATGAATAGGTTTAGGATCAACAATAATTTTTATATTATTTTTAGTTGCATAGGATTTAATGTTTCTCATAAACTCTTCTGTAATAGTACCTTTTGCATAATCAGAAATAATAATTACAGAAACTTCATTAAATCGCTCTAAACTTTTTATAAATTGACCATTAGTATAGCTATCAATATATTTAGTATCTTCATGGTCAATTCGTAATAATTGTTGGTTTTGAGAAATTACTCTTACTTTTTTTATAGTTATCTTTGTTTTATCAATTATAATACCACTAGCATCAATATTAAATTTTTTCGTTTCATTTATTAATATTTCTTTTGAAACATCATCTCCAACTACCCCTAACAAATATGCATTCCCATTTAGTGTAGTAATATTCGTAGCGACATTTGCTGCACCACCGGGAACATGTTTTACTTTTGTTACAGCTATAATCGGGATTGGCCCTTCAGGGGATATTCGTTCAACATCTCCGAAGATGTATTTATCCAGCATTAAATCACCTATAATGGCAATATTCTTACTGGAGAAATCTATTAAATATTGTGTTATTATTGAATTCATTTCAGGTTTTCTGTTAAATTAGTTTGTTAATAATAACTTTTCAAAAGAACAGTAGGGAATATCATATTTCTTCTACAATTTTAACTCTCTGCCAAAATTCTTGATCCTGTTTTTCCCCTAAATACTAAGAGATAAACGGGAAACATATTTTCCAATTAACATATACCATCTTGACTGGTCATAATTTTTTGGAGAGATGTTATTGAACTATTAATTAAGAATCACTTTCCAATCATAATTAACTCAATATCAAAACCAAACAATTAATACTTTTTATACAAATATTTAAAATTTATTTTCCCTTTTATTATTAATAATCCTATCCAATTAGCAATAAAAACATTGTAAACCATTTTAAAACCAAATCTTTTGTTTAGTTGATATGCAGTCCTTGGGAATTTGAACATTTGAATAACAAAATATTTCACAGCTTTTCTTAAACCAAAATATTTGTAAAAATATAGATAGGTATTACGCGTAATGTAAAATAACTCCCTATATTTTTGCCCTAAGTTTCTTTCATGCACTTTATGCCATACTTTTGCTTTTGTAGTAACATACATCTTATGCCCATTTCTGACTAAGTCAGTTTCAAAGTCCTGTTCTTCAGTATATAAAAAATAATCAGTATCGAAAATATAATCTTTTTCTTTGACTTTAGTCATATTTATGAATGATACACCACCTCCAATAAAAGTGACTTCTTTCTGTTCAGGGATTTCATTTTCAAAAAAAATCTTTCTCCTATAGTATTTTACTTTTTGTCCTGTATTTATGTTAATGTTTCCACCGTATTCTTGAATTATGTTTTCTATATTGTCATCATGCCATTCGAAAAGAATTGGACCAACAATACTAGCATCTGATTTTTCGGCTAATTTCCATAATTCTTCAATACAGGTATCATTAAACTTTACATCATTATTTAAAATAAATATATAATCTGCGTCTAACTTCTTAGCTTTCTGATATCCAGTATTAATGGCAGCAGAAAAACCAATATTACTTTCATTTTGAATAATAATAACTGAAGGAAATAATTCTATAGCCTTTTCAACACATCCATCATTTGAATTGTTATCAATAACAATCACATCAATATTCTTATAGGTTTGAGATTTTATGGAATCAAAAAAAATCTTAAGATTGTGAGATTCGTTAAAAGTAACCGTTATAATTACAATTTTTTTCAACTTTTCTAATTTAGCTAAATAATGAACTTTTTATTATGAATTGTTTTAATTCAGAGATAGCTTGTTTCATTGGAATCACTTCCTGCACCCAAAGCTTTGTACTTAATGACCTATTTATAGGCTCGCCAATATAATCTACTTTTTTAATAACACATTTTTTATCAAAAACCTCATTAAATATTTCTAATAATCTATATTTTGATACAGATTCATTAATTACATAGTGTAATGTATGACTGATTTTTCGGAGTTTCTCAAATTCATTCTCAATAATCATTTTTTCACAAAGTTTTGCAAATTGTAAAGTTGTACAACCATTCCACTCATGATGATCAAAGCCTTTTACTTCACAACCAAAATGATTAGATAAAAACCATTCTAACAAACTTAGTTTGGCATTAATTTCAGGACCAATTATTGAAGTACGAATATTAATAAAATTTTCTAAATGCACCTCACCTAAGCTTTTAGTCTTCCCATAAACATCTAAAGCATCATGTTTAGATTCTTCGTGGTATTTTCCAATACTTCCACTATATACGCAATCAGTAGCAATTTGAATAATCTTTGACTGCGGGTTTATCTCTTTTAATGAAACGGCCATTTCGTGAGGGAAATTTGCGTTAACAATAATTGCAAGATAAACACCATTGTGATCATTATCAAGACAATATGGCTTTATAATACCGATGCAATTAATAATATAATCTGCATTAAATTGTTGATAGATTTGATGTAATTGGTCTTTAATTTTTTTACTAGCATCAAAATGAAACAGATTCTTTTCACTAACAAAAGCTTCAATCTCTTCTTTTTTTAAATACGTTCCAGCTACTTCAATTGATGGATTCTTTTTTAAATAGTCATAGATCATTGATCCCAACATTCCACTCATTCCAAGAACTAATATTTTTTTCATATACAAAATATTTAATTTTTATTATCATGATGAATTAATCAATCAATCAAAAAAGATGTTAAATTTGATTATTCCTTGACCAATTTTCAAGTTTAAAATAATTAAGTAATTCATCTTTACTATATTTTTCTAATTCCTTTACTGAGATTTTCTCTAACCACCCATCTTTCTGCAAATTTTCTTTTAACTCATCTTCACTTAAAAATCTATTGTTTAGAGAGTTGTACTCTTCTGTCAAATAGTCTTTAATATTCCATTTTGCATATAATTGATTAATATCAATCGTTGGTAAGATGACAAAGTAATCTCCATATTCGAATGAACGGGAAGCTTCATAACGTGAAACTAAAACCTCATGCATTTTTTCACCTGGCCGTATTCCAATTTGTTTTATTTGTGTTTTATCATTTCCTAGTTCTTTAATCATTAATTTACTAATGTCACTTACATGTATACTAGGCATTTTCATGACAAAAACTTCACCACCTTTTGAATCAATCATTGCTGTAAATAATAATGATATTGCATCTTCAAGGCGCATCAGATAACGAGTCATTCTATCATCAGTAATAGTGATTTCATTAGCTTTTAAAATTTGCTCTTTGAATAAAGGCACTACAGATCCTGTAGTTCCTAAAACATTTCCACCTCTAATACAAACAAATTTTGTATTAAATGTTTTCAAATTAGCACTTACAACAATTTTTTCTGCCATTGACTTTGATACTCCATAAACATTCATTGGATCAACAGCCTTATCAGTAGAAACTAAAATAAAAGTTTTAATCCGATTTTCAATGGCGACTTCCGTAGCAAATTGTGTGCCTTCTATATTTGTTTTAATGGTTTCAACAGGATTTCTTTCACAAACAGGAACGTGCTTAAGTGCTGCTAAATGGAACATATAATCAATATCCATTGAAGCAAGTTTGAGTTGTGATTTATCTCGAATATCTCCAATAACAAATTTCAATCTGGAATCATTAAATTTCCGTGACATGTCTACTTGTTTATGCTCCCCTCTCGAATAGATGACAATTTTCTCAACATCATAATTATTTAAAATTTGCCTTGTGAGTTCTTGACCCCATGATCCTGTTCCACCAATTATTAAAACTTTTTTCATTTTATATCTGTTTTTTATGTAAAATTGTACTTTATCGGTTTGGCTATGAAGCGTGGCGGATTTTGAAACAATTATTTTTCAAAATAGTAGTATGTTGATTAGGTTAACAGAGCTTCAATTTTAAAACTTTACCCGCCATGCTTTATGAATCTTTGTTGTGCATAGTTGATTATCACTTACAACAATAGTATATTTCGGTATCTTTTTTTAATCCCATTTTAGCTATTTCGTATTCATCACAAAAGTCTTCTGTTTTGAAAACAGAAACTTTAAAACCAGATGATTCCAATCTTTTTTTGTAATCCTTTCCATAAATTCTTTTATGGTCCCAATGACCATATATTTTCTTTCTTTCTCCCGGACTATTTATCAAAGGATTTTCAAAAGTTTCATTTCTTGAATAATCAATTGGTGCTAAATGAATTGACCATCCATTACATTTCTGCACCCTATGTAATTCCTTCATGGCTTTTAAATCATTACCTACATGCTCAAGTACATGGCTACTTATTAAAACATCAAAAGAGTTATCAGGATATTTTATATTAGTCATATCAATTTCAACCATTGCCCTTGGTGACCCTAAATCTGCTGATAGGTACTTAATATTATGCTGATTTCTCATTTTTTTATAAAAACAATGTTCTGGAGCAAAATGTAAAACATTTAATTTTTTATTAAAGAAATCTGTTTTTTTTTTTATAAAAAGCCATATTGTTCTATGTCTTATGCCAGACCCACATTTAGGACAACTTTTAGATTTAAATTTTCGAAGTTTGCTTTCACAAATTGGACAATAATAGTTGTTTCCAATATATACAATACTTTGAACGCTATAATATAAATCTAATAAGGGTTCAAATAATCTTTTTGGTATTAGTGCTTTAATTTTATACCAGTTTTTGTTTTCAGTTATTTTCATTTTTGTATGCAATTATGCACAACAATCAAATAAATAAATCATTTGATATTAAATTACATTTCAATTCATTATTGAACTATTCATTTAAATAATATTTAAAAGAGAACTTCATTTACTAAAATAAAAAATCTAATTATTAAGACATTAAATTATAAGCTATTATAAATCTCCATTAAATAATTGCTGTATTTTTCAATTGTATTTTCTTTTATTGCTTTTGCTCTGGCTTGTCTTCCCAGTTTTTCAGCTTGCAAATGATTTTCAATCAAGTATTTAATTTTTTCAGCAATTTGATATGCATCATGTGTTATTAAAAATCCTACACTTTCATCAATCATTTTTCTTGTTTCACCAACATCTGTTGCAATAATGGCACAACCACATGCCATCGCCTCAAGTAAAGCCTGGCTTGGATAGTTGTTGTTTTGCCCCAATGCTAAATAAATCATAGACCTACTTAAAATATTCTCAACATTCTTTTCATATTGTACTGATACAAAATCTTCTAATTTGTATTCCCTAATCAATTCATGAACAAAAGGTTCCTCACCTTTGCCACCCATAAGAATAAACCTGATATGAATTTTAAACTCATTTATTAAAACATTTGCAACTTTTACTACTAAAGGAGCATTTTTAACATTTTCAAAACGTGCGGCAGAAAAACTAACTAGTTTTTCTTTTTCGGCAATATATGTTTTATTGTAATTAATGAAACTACAAGGAGCTATTCTGGTTTTCTTTTGATTGATTTTCACACCCAAACTTTTGTATTTTGTAAGAATCTCTTCTGATAAAAAATCAATTCTGTGCGCAAAAATAAAAATAGATTTAAAAGAGAAATTACCTATCCATTTAAGAGGAGTCCCAATTTTTGCACTTGCACTAACAATGGAATAAATAATTTTCCGTCTATTAAATAATCTTAATAGCAACATTGCATCACCAGAACCATGCCACCCCTGAATAATTTGAACATTATTTCTTAGAGCCCAATCCTTGAACAATAAATAATTTCTATAGACAGCCCGTATGTACTTTAATTTATAAATTAATCCTCTAGTAACTGAGACTTTCTTTTCTTTTGGAATTGAATTTATACTTCTATTTGCATTATATGTTGATTTGTTTATGTTCTTCATATCATGATAAAAATCGACCTTAACATTGTCATTAATAACAATGTCTTGTGATTTCAACCACTGAAACATACGATCACTAATAAATAGAAAGAATTGATGCCGAGTATAATTTTGAGCCAACCAATTTACAATATTTGCTATTCTTTTTTCAGCACCTCCATAACTTCCATTATTATATATAATGTATCCTATTTTCATTTATTTCAGAAATTATTACTTATCTTGTTTACTATTAAATTTCTTTGAATCTTGCCATTGTGTGTTTTAGGAATATCATCAATAATAAAATATTTCTTAGGAATTTTAAAATCATCAATTTTAGATAAGGTTAAAGTTTCCTGTAATTTTATAAAGTCTTCTTTTGAATACCATTGATCTTTCACACATAATACAGGAATTGAACCGTATATGCCTTTCTCATCTTCAATTCCAACTATACAAAAATCCATACTTATTACGTTTTGTTTAATAATAAGATTTTCAATTTCTGTGGGAGCTACTTTTTCACCACCTACATTTATAATGTCATCTTTTCTTCCATGAAAGTAAACATATGCATCATCATCTTTATATCCAAGATCTCCAGTATAAAACCAATTTGCAATAAATTTTTCTTTAGTACGTTTGGGATCATTGTAATATCCCATTGCAACATTTGGACCTGAAACAACAATTTCACCTAATTTATAAGCTGGAAGCTCCCTGTTTCCATCCATAATTTTTACAAAAACTCCCGGAGAATTTTTTCCAACAGAATTTAAAAACTTTTGTTCCGATCTGAACTCAATAAAACAATTTCTTGAGGCTTCCGTTAATCCATAATGCATACATATCCTGGCATTAGGTAAATGTTCTATTAAGAATTGTTTATTTTTGAGAAGCATAGGTGCACTACCAATTTCAACATATTTTATTTTACCGCCTATATTCTTTAACTTATTACCTGTATATTCAATTAGCATTGCCATTACAGCCGGCACACCGGAAAAAGCATTGCATTTAAATCGTTTCATCCTTTTAAGTGCTAATAATGGATTAAATAATCCATCATCTATGACAATCGTTCCATGTTTAATAAACACACATCTGGTCCTTGCAAATCCAAATGAGTGAAAAAGCGGGATCATTATATACTCTTGAATCTCATCCCTAACTTCCATAAAGATATTGATATAGTTAGTTGTTTGTATTAAATTAGAATGGGATAATAAAGTCCCCTTTTTTTCACCAGAAGTACCTGAGGTAAATAAAATCAAACATGGTGTATTTGCCGAAACTTTTGGTTTGATTTTAGTAGTAGAATTACTTGAAGACTTAATAATATTATTGTAATTTGCTTGAATTCCTTTTAATATTAATTCATCATTACAAATAATGAGATTAGAATCAATCTTATTAGATATATCTCTTAACTCATCAGGTGTTGTAGAATTTGCTAAAGGAACAGCAATATTCCCACTATACATAATCGCATAAATTCCGACTATAAACTCATATTTTGAATTTGAAACAACCATAATAGGCTTTTCTTTAACATTATAACTCAAAATACTATTCGAAATCGAACATATATCGTGATAGAATCTATCATAATTTAGTGTAACACCATTGTAAATTATTGCCGGTCTTTTCAGTACCGATGAAAAACTATCAACTAAATTTCGTATCGTTTTCATTAGACTAATGTCTTTAATATATTAATTATACTATTTATTGAATTCATTTTTGAATAGCCATCTTCAGGAAATTCTATACAAAATTCCTTTTCTAAGGTTGAGATAAATTGTAAATTACGTAATGAATCCCAATCAATAATATTTTCTTTTGATGATTCGATTGAAATATTATTAGATGAGGTAAAAACACTTTCAGCAATTTTAATAACCATTTTTTCAATTTCAATATTATTTTCATCTTTACGCGCACATTTTTTAGTAATTAGGTCTTGCTTTAAAAACATTGTATTTGCACATAATTGCTCATCCGTTTCTTTTTTCAATACAGATTCTCGAAATGTACTTAGGTATTTTGAGTTTTGAGGTATATCATTTGTCACTATTGAACCAATACCGATAAAAACATTATTCCCCACACTCACACCCTTGTCAATATTGACAGAAGGTGCAACATATACATTATTACCAATATAACAACTACCATGGATATTAACATCAGCAGTTATTAATACGTTATCACCTATTTTAACATTATGGCTAATAAATACATTATTGCTAATTTTTGACCCTCGACCAATCTTTGTAGTACCTAAACTAGCTCTACAAATTACAACATTGGCCATAATATCAACATTGTCTTCTATTAGAACATTACCAATATGCGGAAATTTTACATATTCACCATCATCATTCTTCTCAAAACCAAATCCTTCAGAACCAATTATTGCACCTGAATTAACAGAAACATTTTTTTGAATTATTGTGTTTTCATAAATGCTAATATTGCTTGCGATTTTACAATCATCACCGATAAGCACATTATGCCCGATGTAAGAAAATGGACCGATAGAAACATTTTTCCCAATTTTAGCACTTTTTTCAATTATAACTGACTCATGAATTATATTTGTTGTAGATGTAGAAAGAAACTTATTTAGAATTTTAATAAATGTAAGTCGTGGATTTTTTACAAATATCAATGACTTATCAAAAATCCCTAAAAACTCTTTCTTATCTAATGTATCAGGACATACAATAATTCCTGCTTTTGATTTATATATTTTTTCCTTTATTCCACTTTGATCTTTACAAAATGTAATCGCATTTGAAGTTGCCGCATCAATTGATGCAGTAGCATCAATAATGCCATTATTTTTAATTAATATATCATCATTGTTTATTTTAAATGTATCAATAATTTCAAAAATGTTTGTTTTCATTGTAATATTATTAATTATAAATTAAATAATGTCTTATATAAATGTCTGAACGGCTTGAGTAAACTTTGATAAGTTGCCAAAAGAAATTATTTTCTCTTGTTCCGAATACACAATTGAGTTTTTTTCAATATTACTTCTTACAGTTGTTCCTGCTGCTAATAATACATTTTCATTGAGATTTGATGTAATGGTACTCTTCGCACTAATAAATGTATTTTTTCTAATAGTAACACCACTTGTTACATTAATAGAAGCTGAAAAAAAATTATTATCTCCAATATTAACATTTCGTCCAATTATACTATTGAAATGAAACACATTATTATTGCCAATCATTGCATCGGAGCTAATCACAACATTTCTTGCAATAAAATTTCCTTGTCCAATTGATACTGAGGGAGAAACCCATGATGTTGGATGAATAATATTTGCAAAGCGAATATTATTATATTTATTAATTAAATTCAAAACATAATCGCCTCTTTTTAAAAAATTTTTAATAGAGCAAAAAGAGATAAAAAAAGCTATATCATCATAAAAGAATTCATTAATCCTTTCACTAGTACCAATAATTTTCTGATTATAAAATGTTTTGCCTTCAAGATTCTTATTATCATCAATAATCCCTAACAACGTTATCTTATTTTCAATTTTATTTATTTCATTAATTGTATCTATTATTTCTTTGGCTAATCCACTTGCTCCTATTAATATTATTTTTTTTTCTCTATTACTAATATCCATAGTTAATTAATTGAATAAATAATTGTTACATAATCCATCTGACCACCTCAAAAACTTCAGCAAATCTTACTCCGATTTGTTGACCTCTAGTCCTGGCAAGACTAGTTATATATTCCTCTGAGGCATATGACTTTCCTTTTTGAGATTCATAACAATTTAGAGCTGATATTTTCTTTTCCAAATACTCATCTTTCAGTGATACAAATGACTGTGTAGCAAAATTCATATTATTCCAGGGCATTTCATATGATAAAATTGAGGTTTTTTTAAATGCCCTTAGGCCTTCATGTGCAATTGTAGTATGATCCTGATGCAAGTCATTTAAACTTGGCATAAATACTAAATCAGGTGCAATTTTTAAGTTAAGTTGGACCAGATCCTCAAGAATTTCCTGTCTGTGATAAGCAAAATAACGAACCCTGTATTTATATAAAAGTAAATCCTCAGAATTTACACCTAAAATTTTTGTGGCATTTTTAACTTCAGTTGCTAGTATGTTTTTTGGATAACCTATGGGTACAGATTCTTCTGCTAATGAAAAAGCAGCATAAAATACCCTCGCATTTTCATTAACAAATTTTGATATAGTTGCCCCACATCCGAATTCTCCGTCATCTGTATGCGGGGCTAAGATTAAAATATTAGCTTTTTTTTTATCTACAATTAAGTTATTAGTCATAAATTCAAATAAAATCAATAGGGTTTTCTATTCAATACATTAAGTCTTTTCATATTCTTAATCAATTAATTAAATGTTCTAATGAACTAAATAATATTTGATTTGACGATCCGCTATTATAAAAAAATTTTCGCCGTTATCAAAACAACCATAAAAGATAGTTATTTTTAGACATTAAACATATTATTTTTACTTTTCCGATTCAATTCTTTTGTTAGTTCAAATTGATACTTGGTTACGCTTGATAATATTATTGCTAACATTATACCATGATATATTCTACCGGATCTAAGGCTTAAATCGCTCGATATATTAAAAGTCTTAAATATAATTGTATTAATTATTGATACAGAATATGTGATAAATAAAAGCATACTATAACTATTGAAATAATAAATTCCATACCTCCTAACTGTTTTTAAAAACTGAAATATTAATTTCAAAACCAAAAAATAAACACTATAATACAATGCTAAACCAAAAAATCCATAAATTGCAATATTTGCAAAAAGAGGTATGTCTGAAAAACCAAAATCATCACCGCCTTCTTCTCTACCAAGCATATAATCTGTGAATCCTACGCCAAAAAAAGGATTTTTTTCAATAACCGGCATCACATTTACATATTCAATCTCGCTTCTTGATTGGGTTGTTCCCTTCGCAACTTCACCTGTAATTTCCAACCAAGTAAAATAATATGTTTCATATAAGTTAGTTATTAAGTTTGGGAAAAACAACACCATAATGGTAATCATAACAATAATAACGCCAATTAATTTTGTATAAAGATGTCCTACTTTTAATTTATAACCAAGAAAAGAAATCATTATAACACTTATAATAATCGAAGTAAATGTAGTAAAATTTGTATATCTGGTTAAAGTTAACAATGTTGTTATTAGCATTCCTATTCCGGCAACTAAAAACATTCTCTTTCCTTCAAATTTCCGCAACCATATTACAACTACCATGAATATTATTGTGTTTTGCATAAATCCGTAATTTCTAATTCCTTTACGTATCATTCCTGTTCCTGAAAAACGCTCACTTATTGAAATATCAATCAAGTTAATACCTGAAAACAAGGAAAAGAAATATATACCTAAAATAAAAATTGTGAAACGAACAATTATATTAACCACTAACTTCGGGTCGTATAAAAATATTTTGTAAGCTGGAAAAATAATAAAAACTCCGAAAAACCGCCATCGTTGAGCAACAATTTCCTTCACTAAAGATTTTACACTCTGTTCATGTAGAAGGAATGCAGAAATAAATATTTGATAAAAAGTAAACAACATTAATAAAACAACAATGTTCTTACCAATATTTGAACTCCAAACCCTAGGTAACTTCTTTAAATAAACGTGTGTACCGGCTAAAAAAGCTAATATGAGGAATAAATCTCTAACCTGAAAAACATTAAATAGGCCAAACGATTTTTTAGTTAGGTAATTTCCAATATTATAGAAAATAGTTAATGCAAACATAAAAGCCCATACCGGATCATTAACAAACTTATTGTACCAAATAATAATTACACCAATAAGGATCGGGACAAATAATAAACTTTTTGATTGACCCGCAACAATAATTACTATCCAAAGAATAATAAACTGAAAATAAGATGAATTGTTATTGTTTTTTGTTTGATTCATTGATTCAAAATGCCTTCTTATTAAGTATTTTAGTCTGAATTATTTTTCTCTTATGAGAGGACTTTTTAGTAAAAATTGCTTGTAGAATGAAAACACCGTCTTTATATTAATAACTCCAACTATCACTGATAAAAGAAACCCTAATAAAAAAATAAAAATTTTACCAAAAATAGAAATATGATAAATTTGATAAACATCAAAAAACGTTACAAAACATCCCAAAAGAAAAATAATGATCAAATAAATTGATACTCTATTAGCTTTTCTAATTACGAAAAAGTATTTTTGCGATAAATTATAAGTTATTAGTAATTTTACCAGGTTTGCAATAAGGGTAGTTGCAGCTGCTGCTACTAATCCAAAGATTGGAATGAATATGATATTCAGCACAATATTGATAATTGCAACTAATGGACTTATCCAGGCAAAATGTTTAGTTTTTTGAAAAAAACTTATACCTGAACTTGTCATTTGGACGGATTGACTCAGTATTTTTGACATTGCCAAAAACGGAATAACTATAATTGCTGAATAATATACCGGTGGTGTTAAAATTTTAATTATCTCATATCCAAATATTGTGAGAAAAAGTGTTATAGTACCTGATATAACAATAAATAACCTCCAGCCTTGTGATAGAATTCTTCTTGTTTCTGTTTTATTCTTAGAGGTTTCCGATTCATATTTTGATATAATTAAAGGTCCCCAACTCATCTGAACAGCCATAGCCAGCAAATTCATTATTTGAGTAATTTTTCCGCCCACACTATAAAGCCCTACATCCTCAGGCGATTTAAAATAAAGCAAAATATAACGATCTGACATTGATAAAAACCACAAAGAAATTCCTGCAAATATTAGTGGAAATCCATAATACAACATCTTTTTGCCCCAGTACCAACTGAATTTATAATAATATCGTTTTCTGTTAAAGACCAGAAATGAAAAGGAAAAAAATATAATTGCGCTGATAAAGGCATTTAATTGCGCACCCCAAACTCCCATTTTCATTACTACAACTAATGTAATACCTAACCCTACTGTAGACAATAACTTTGCAATAGTAACAAAATTAAATTTCCAGGCCTCAAAATAAAACCGATAAATATGTTCTTGCTCTGAATATAGTAATTGTAATGGAATAGTCATTATAGAAAGGAAAACCACCCATGTATATGTATCTGTACCAAATAAACCAATTGAAATTTTTTGTGAGAAAAGTGATAATACTAATATCGGAATAATAGTGATTATACGAAAAACCAACACAGTAAACAATACTTTACCTTTTTCTTCCTCAGTTTTAGCCATATAAAAGAATCTAGCACTTGCAGAATCCAATCCACAATTAAAAACTGCTACAACAAAGAACATACCAACACCAATAGATTCTAGTATCCCATAATCCTCAGGTGTTAACGCCCTTGTATAAAAAGGCATAAGAAAGAGACCAATGAATTTCCCAATCCCTTTACCCAAGCCATATACTATCGTATTGCTTATAAAACTTTTTAAATCTTTCAACTACAAAATTTATTTACGAAAATAGCAGTAGAAAATACGACAAAATTTATCCATTTTCCATTTGATTTCTTTATTTCATTAAAATCAAAGATTTCAAATTCAGGCAATTTTGAGGATTCAATATAATTCCAAATTTGTTTGTGAAATCTGCCATTAACTGCAAGGTATTTATTTTCAATAGGCGTTTCGAAACCAATCTTATCACGTCTATTGTAAACCTCTACAGGAATATAATCTTTCATGGCTTCACGAAGTATTATTTTTGTTAAGGTTCCTCGGATTTTTTGTTCTGATGGGATATTAATTGCAAATTCAACTAAACGATGATCTAAATATGGAACCCTTGCTTCAACTGAGTGTGCCATACTATTACTATCCTCAAAATGAAGTAATGATGGTAAATTTGAACTTTGTATTTCAGTCTTTAATAAGTGAGGTAAAAAATTATATCTGGTATCAATTTTACTTTCAATAAAATCAAATTTATTTTCAAATTTTTCTAAAACAGGTATTTTAAATTGTGTGTTTTGTATATTTCTTCTAATTAGAAGTTTTATAAAAGTTTTTAAAGAAAATCCGTTATTATATAATGATGGGTAATATTTGATTAATTGCATCCATTTTAATTTGAACATCATTTCTTTAATGTAAGTACTCAAATAAACCGGATAGCCGGAAAGTATTTCATCAGCACCCTGTCCATCAAGTAGTACTTTTATATTGTTTTTTCTCGCTTCCTCCATGACTGCCCATTGTGCAATAACACTAGGGCCGGCTAAAGGAATTTCCTGATGCCAAACTACTTTTTCAACTAATTCAAGGAGATTATCTATGTCCGGTGTAAATGCATGAGAAATACAATTAAATTTATTATTAACTTTGCCAATATAATATGATTCATCGCATGCTTCTCCTGGCCAAACAGCTGAAAAAGTATGAAACTTTTTATTAAATTCTTCTGACATAAAAGAAACTATACTACTTGAATCAATACCACCACTAAGACAGGAACCAACTTCAACATCACTACGTAGCCGATAGTTTATTGAACTATGAAACAATTCTTTAAATCTTAATACATTATCTGAAAATGATAAATTATTATTTTTCAGATATAATTCCCAATATTTTTCAGTTTTTATTCTATTATCTTTAAATAAAAGATTTGTTCCCGGCATCAACTGCTTTATTTCATTAAACATAGTTGATTCATCTTCACCAACTTTAACAGTGCCCCTATAAGCAAATTTATAAAAAGCTAATTCATTTAATGTTAGATTTACATCTAAATATTTTTGTATCCCTTTAATTTCTGAACAAAAAATAAAAATATTATTTTTAAAATAATATAAAAGAGGTTTTATTCCTAAGCGATCTCGTGATAGAAACATTGATTTATTATTACGATCCCAAATAGCAAAAGCCCACATGCCATTAAAACGTTCAACGCACTTTCTTCCCCATTCCATATAGGATGCTAAAACAACTTCCGTATCTGATGTCGAATTAAACCTGTAACCTTTTTGGAAAAGTTCTCTTTTTATTTCAATGTAGTTGTAAATTTCACCGTTAAAAACAATCCAAAATTCTCCGTTATTATAACATAAAGGTTGATGTCCATAGGGGGAAAGATCAATTATTGATAACCTACGATGTAAAAATACGGAATTATATTTGCATTGTGTTTCAGAAATATGAGGTAAATTAATTTCTGAAATTGTATCCTTTCCTAAAAAGGATTGATATTTACTCGTGTCAATATTAAAGGCTAAACCACCCTCATCATCAGGACCACGATGAGAAATTGTTTGACTAACATTCTCAATTCTTTCCTTGTTTATAAAATTTTTAGATATCACACCAAATATACCACACATAATAATTAATTTAAATCAATAATCTTATTATAGAAATTTCCTACTGCTCGTGGAGAATGATACTTATTGAAATACACAATTGATTTTTGAGCTATTTCCTTCATCATCATCGGACTTTCAATTAATTTATTTATAGTGTTTTCTAAATTTTCTAAATCCGTATTAATTATTGGAATATCTCTTCTATCTTCAATAAACCAATCTGATAAACTTGCTATAACAACGCATCCTCTAGCCATAGCTTCTACGGCAAGTATACCATGGAGACCATTAAATTGATCAATTAAAATATGAGTGTCTTCAAGTTTTAATAAAACATCCTTGTTATCAAGTTTTTGTGAATAATAAGCGATTTTATTCTTGTATTTCTTCTTGATTCCATCCATTATTTTTTTTATAAAATGTGTTCCTTTTAATAATTTATTTGATGGGAAATGTGATATAATGATTTTTTCATTATTAAATTTTGATAATAATCTTTGTTGATTGCTGGGATTTGGTGATATTACAAAACCGCGTATTACTTTTTCAGGTTCCTTTAAAAAACTACGCACGTCTAAACTACCAACAATATTGTCTGATCGTTCTTCGATATATTTAATTAAAGACTTTTTTTTATTTCTATTGTTACATAAACATATATTTTTAAGCCTATTATCAGTACATTTAAAGCATGGTGCACCTTTTTTCAAATTAATACTTGCTAAAGGATCTCTTTCCGGGCAGCCAACAAACAAGAAAATTATCGTCTTCTGAAAAAGTTTTAAAACCTGTAAATCTTTTCTTTTTTTTAAAATTGTATCTACCGAAATGAAAATAAAAACATTGTACTTAAAAATAAAAATAATTAAATAAACCCAACGCAAAAATTTATTTAAACTATGAATAACAAAATTTATTTTTAGAAACCGTACTAACTGATTTGGTTTAAGTGTTGAAAATTGAAATATTATGCTATCAATACTATAATCAAACGAATGTTTGGTATATGAATATGACTTACAATACACATCAACACTTCTCAATGCAATAGCAATCGATGCAGCTAATCCAGAGATATTATTTAGGCCAACAAATACTTTTTTCTTTGCCAATTTTTTCTTATCCTAAAAAGAATATTATTTGAATTTTTATTTTAAGCAATTAATTACTTTAGCTGGATTCCCTACAACAACATTGAAAGGAGCTACATTTTTTAATATTATTGCACCCGCACCAACTACAGAATATTCTCCGATAACAACATTTTCAATTGATGTGGACATTATGCCTATATGTGCCCCATCTCCTACTGTAACATTACCACCGGTATGACTGTTCGCAGATAAAAAAGTCATCTCTCCGATAGTACTATCATGTCCAATAAAACCCATAGCATATAATTGTGAGTGGTTCCCCATTTTAACTCCAGGACTAACAATAGTATGAGGCATTATAACAACACCTTTTCCAATGGTGAATTGTTTTGAAACAACTGCAGTAGGGTGAATAATATTAGCAAATCGTTCAATAGGAATTTTAAGTTTTTTAAGGAGGTTATGAATATCCAATGCCTTTTTAACTTTTGACATTGCATAAATAAATAAATAATCATCAGGTAATTTTAACCAATCCTTATTTCTAATACCACCGAGGACAGGATAACCATCAATTGATTTTTCGTTATCATTTAGAAATCCTACACAAGATATATCCTGTCCAGAATCTTTACAATCCTCTATTGTAGAAGCAATAACAGTCCCGTTTCCACGCCCACCAATTATAACAATTTTTTTCATAGTTTTTTATACGATTCTCGCTTTACGAAAACCACTCCATATTGCATTTAATAGTTTTCCCGGTTTTTTACAATCACCAATTTGATATAATTCATTCACTTTACCTTCAAATATATTCAACAAAATATTATCAGGTTCAGAACCTATTGCAACTACTAGTGAATCACAAGATTTCTCTAATATGTTTTCTCCACTCTTTAATTTTAATTTCTGATTCACTTCAATTAATTTGGTGTTAGTAATAATATTAATCTTTTCAGTATTTAGTAGTTCTAAAATATTGGTCTGATTTACCCAGTTTAGATTTTCTGCAATTCTGCTTTCACACTCAAGAATTGTAACATCTTTGTTTAATGATTTAAGATACAAAGCTGTTTCGCATCCCACTAATCCACCACCAAGTACTACCACCTTTTCTCCAGTATCTTCGCCTTCTAATACATCAATGGCGTAAACTATTTGAATATCATTATTCTGATCTATTTTAATTATTTCTGTAATATCCGGTAATCTGGAACCATTAGCAATAAAAATACAATCAGGATTTTGAATAAGAAGTTCATCACTCCTTTTTTCTACATCAAAATTCAAATGAACTTTGATAGGTAGTATTTTCATCTGATGAATAAAATAGTCTTTTAATTCTTCGATTTCACGTTTGTGTGGTGGAACAGAAGCGGGAATTAGAAGTCCGCCTAATTGGTTTCCTTTTTCAAATAGTTGAACATTGTGACCTCTTAAAGCAGCTACTCTTGTAGCTTCCATTCCTGCGGGACCACCACCAATAACAAATATTTTTTTTATCTTCTCTGCTTTTTCTATTTTTAAATATCTTTCTGCACCAATTTGAGGATTTACAGTGCAACTAATATATTTTCTATAAAAACCTCTACTCAAACATCCTTCGTGGTCTCCAATACAAGGTCTTATTTCTTTTATTTGATTGTTAGCAACTTTATTCACCCATTCAGGGTCGGCAAACAATGGTCTTCCTAATGAGATAAAATCAACTTTTTTCTTTTTAAGAATTGATTCGGCAAATGCCGGTCTGCCCAGTTTCCCCATTGTGATAACAGGAATATTAACTTCTTGTTTTATTTTTGCTGCATCATCTACATTCAAACCTTCTTTTTGATAAATTGGAGGATGAGGGAAATGCCAATTTTCATAGCAACCTGAATCAATCCTTAATGCATCTGCACCATTAGCTTCTAGAATTTTTGCCATTTTAATTGATTCGTCAAGTTCTCTACCTCCTGGAATTCTATGTTCAGCACCATATTGATAAATAATTGGAAAATCAGCGTTCGTTTTTCCCTTTATCGCTTGAATTATTTCACAAGCTAACCGAATTCGATTTTCCGTTGATCCTCCATATTTATCTTTCCTTTTATTCCATAATTCGGTTGAAAATTGATCTTGCAGATATCCTTCATGACCATGTATTTCTATTCCATCTACACCGGAATCATAAGCAAACTTTGCTGAAATGGCAAATCTTTCAATTAATTCCTGAATATCTTCAAAAGAAATCTCTTTAGTAATTTGATGCCTTTTACCTAGACCGGAATGTGAAAAAACCGGAATTGCAGAAGGAGCAACGGGATTTATTGAGCCAATTCTTCCAACACCAGCAGTAAGTTGGATAAAAAACTTCGTGTCATAATCATGTAACAATTCGACTAATGTATTCAGTCTGGGTAAATGCCGTTTATTATTCAATCTGTGATGAGGTGAAAAAGGAGCTTCGGGTGAAGGCTCTAGTTTTTCTTCCACCCTGGCAGAACCGGAAATAATCATCCCCACTCCACCCCTAGCAATATTCAAATAATAATCAATTGCTCTATCAGAAACACCACCATCCATATCCACTAAGCTATTAATGCCAATTGCAGACATAATAACTTTGTTTTTTATTTCAACTTTACCAATTTTTCCTTTCTCAAGTAGATATTTCATAATTATCTCATTATTATCTTTGTTCACTCATATTTACTTCCAATGCCTTGATTTTCTAAGAATTTCTATTTCTTCATTTTTTAGTGGATAACTATATTCTTCATTTGGAAACCTACATTCTTTAACATCCTTTATATATTGTTTAATTGCCATTTCTCCTAATACAAGTAATCCATCTTTTCGTTCTTCACGCCCGATACGTTTTGTGTCCGGGATATTTGATATATATTCTTCAAACTCTTTTATCACATCAGGAATATAACATTTGGCAAACCATGGCCGAAATGGTTGATAAAAACCCATCAAATCGTGCATGATTACAAGTTGTCCATCAACCTGAGTACCTGCACCTATTCCATATATTGGGATTTTGAGTTGCTTTGTTATTTGTCCAGAAGGTTCGGAAGGCATTGCTTCAAGTAAAATAGAAAATGCACCTGCCTTTTCCAATGCAAAAGCATCTTCTAACGTTTCTTCAAAACTTTCTACTGATTTTCCCTGAACTCTATATCCTCCAAAGGACGCGCTACTTTGAGGAGTTAACCCTAAGTGACCCATGACCAAAATACCTGCATTAGAAATTGCGCGTATTTTTGATGCTACTCTGATTCCCCCTTCTAATTTTACGGCATCACAGTCGGCTTCTTTAATAAATCTGAGGGCATTAATGATAGCATCTCTATCGCTTACTTCGTAAGACCCTTGTGGCATATCTCCAATAAGAAATGTATTTGGTGCTCCCCTCCGAGCAGTTTTTGCCATCGTTATCATTTCATCCATTGTAACAGGATTAGTCGTTTTATACCCAAGTTGTACCATTCCCCCAGAATCACCCACCAGAATCATATCAATACCAGCTCTTTCTGCAGTGTAGGCAAAAGGTAAATCATAAGCAGTAATCCAAGCTACAGGTACTTGGTCGCTTTTCATCTTAGCTAATTTTTTAATGTTGATTTTCGTTTTATTCATGTCTATTCCCCCTGACTTCCATATTTTTTTATACGTTCATAATTTTCAACTGTCTTAATTGCTCGTTTATAGGTTGGTGGTGAAATGAATCTACCCTCTAAAATTGCTACACCACTTCCTTCATCTTGGGCTTTCTGAAATAATTCAATTATTTTATAACTTTCTTGGGCTTCTTCTTCCGAAGGAGAATAATATTTATGACAAATATCTATTTCTTTGGGATGTAAGATTTGCATACCTCCAAATCCTAAGGTTCTTGCTTGTGAAACATGCTTTTCAAGACCATCTATATTATGAACATCAACATGAGGTGTATCAATAGGAATGGTACCAGCTGACCTTGCCGCAAAAACAATCCTTTGTCTTGGAATAAAAATACTCTCGTTGTTTTTATCACGGATACATTGAATATTTGTCGCAAAATCTTCACTACCAAAACCTAATGCTACGACCCTCTTTGACGCATTTGCAATTTCAAAAGCATTCATAATCCCTTCACCAGTTTCAATAACTGGAAAAACCTTGATCTTGCCTTTTTCAATATTCCTTGACATTTCAATTTCATTTAATAAATCATCAAAGAAAATTATGTCATCCTTCGATCCTGCCATTGGATATAAAAAGCCATCCAATTCATTAATTGTAACAGCGATGAGATCATCAAACATGAAACCAGTATTTCGTGGATTAATTCTTACAAATATTTTCTTTTTACCAAAAATCCCTGATTTCAATGATTCGACTATATTTTCCCTTCCTTTTGGTTTTTCAGAAACTGGAAGACAAGAATCTTCTAAATCCAAAACAAGACAATCTGCTTCTGTTTTAGCTGCATTTTCAATAAGTTTACTTTTATGTGCCGGTACAAATAACATTGTCCGAAGCACAAATTCAATATTAATTTCTTTCATAATTTTTTTTAGGTATTAATACATTACGCCTTAAAGTTAATATTTTCTTATGATCTTGATTATACGCTCGTGTTTCTACATAAAGAACCCCTCTATCCTTTTTCTTTTTTGATTCCCTTACACTTAATACTTCTGTTTCAGCATAAATTGTATCACCAATAAATACTGGTCCATCATGAGTTATTATTTCATAATCAAGATTCGCTATGGCTTTGCCCGATATTTCAGAAACACTCATCCCAGCAACCAAACTTAATATCAAGGTGCCAACAACTAAAATTTTTCCATGGGGATGATTCTTGCAATACTCTTTATCAAGATGAACAGGATGATGATTCATTACCAATAATGTGAACAGATTATTGTCACTTTCAGTAATCGTTTTTCCCGGCCAATGCTTATAAATATCACCAACTTTATAATCTTCAAGAAATCTTCCAAATTTCTCTTGCATGTTATAAATCATCACAATATAGTTTTAAATTTCTAATTGTCAGGAAAAATATTTCTGTTATTATTCCAACTAATGATTTTGTATGTTCTTTTTAAGTGTGGTTTTTCGAAGATTTTCCCATTATATTTAATAATTGAAAAATCTTCATCAATCATATTGTTTATGATATTATATACTCCAATAGTTTCTTTAATTTCTTCATCAGAATAATATTTAGCATTATTAATAACTTTTAGCTGCATCGGATGAAGGATGAATTTTCCATGAAAACCCATAGAAAATGCTTCAAGGCATTCATTTTCAAAATCAACTTCATCAGTTAAATTTGTAGAAGCAATATCAATGGATAATAAATTATAAGCCTTAGCAATATTAATAATATGATAACGCGGATATGATAGGTTTTTAGGAATATGTTGCATTTCCATTATATCGGTATAGTCATGGCTCCCAAAAGCAATACAAATAAAGTTTAACAACTTTTTCTTAACAATTTCTAATAAATTCAATAAACAAAGAGGGTTCTCAACTAATAGAATAAACTGAAATTTCTCATAAAAATAATTCTTATTTGATTCAGCAATCTTAGCAATTTCCATTATTTCCTCATTAGAAGAGATTTTGGGTAACACAAATTTATTAAACTTGATATTAATTAAATGGTTTAATTGCTCGAAACGATTTTCTCCTTCTTCACTAAATCAAGGCCGTACAAAAAACGAATCTTTATTATCTAATGACTTTGTGTTTTCAAAGCACATTTCTATGTCAAGGATTGAAACGGAGTCTTCAAAATCTAGCACAAAAAAATCACTTTTCAGCTTCGAGATATTGTTAATAAATTTTTTTTGGTTAGCTGGAATAAAAAAATAAGAATGTAACACCAATATATTTGTTATACTAAAATTCTAAGGTATCATTTGCAAGTACCAAATGAACCATGTCTTTGTTCCCTTCAGTTGCACAATCAATAATCATTGTATTAAGACAACCCCAACGAGGGTTATTACAATCTGGAGTAATTGCATTAATTCTTAAAAATAATTTTACATATTATATTTTCGATAAATAACATCAATTGTCTAAATACCATTGAATAGTTTGTTTTATAGCCTGATCAAAATCTGTTTTTGATGTAAAATCGACTAATTTTTTTGCTCTTTTCATACAACCTTCATGAATACGGACATCCCCTTGGCGTTTGGGACGGTATTCAATGTCACCAACATAGTTTAGCTCTTTACAAATAGTAGTTATAACAGAATTAACCGAAATCTGTTTTCCAGATGCCAAATTAATTATTTCACCCCTTGTATTATCATTCTTATAAATTTTAATTGTCCAATCCGCTGTTTCCTTCACATAAATGAAATCCCTTGATTGTTGTCCATCATCAAAAATAACAGGTTTCTCATTATTAAGGATTCTTCTAATTGTTATTGGAATTACACCGGCATAATTTCCTTCGTTCTGTCGTGGCCCGTAATTATTAAATGGCCTTACAATAGCGGCATCAATCCCAAATGTTTTTATATATGAATAAACCAATAAATCAGAAGCTGCTTTGCTAGCTGCATAAGGTGTACGTGAATAAAGTGGATGATTTTCGTTCATCGGAATCTGTAGAGCCGTACCATAAACTTCTGAAGAAGAATACGCAATCAGGCAAGTATCAGGTTTGTCAATTCTAATGGTCTCCAATATATTCTTTGTCATATCCACATTCTGATCGAAACACCAAATTGGATTTTCAATAGATGCCTCTAAAGGGATCACTGCCAAATGAAATATAACATCAATAGCCTCAGATATTATTAATTTATTTATCTTATCAAAATATGAAATATCAACTTTTTTAAAAGAAAATCGATTATCTTTTTTAGCTTCAGTCAGATTTTCTTCCTTCCCTAAATACAGATTATCAGCAGCTATTAATTTTTTTAACGGTTCTTTCAATAATGAATCACATAAATGGCTGCCAATAAATCCGGCTCCACCTGTAACAAGAATGTTTTTATCATTTAGTGTAAACATTTCCTATCTAATTTTTATAATTTGATTATTAATATGAAATAACAGCCTTTCTACCACATATATTACCTCCTCTTCTGACAATTCGAAATATAAAGGAAGAGCTAATGAATGATTATATAGAAAGTGTGAATTAGGACAAATATCTGTACTATTATAAACCGGTTGAATTGATGATGCATATGTGCCAATTTGAGTTTGAATATCATCAGCTCTCATTGATGTTATGATTTTGTTTCGATCAATTCTTTTGTCAAGAACAACTGCATATGTTTGGTAAATATGAAAACTTTCGTTACATTCTAATGGTGCTGTGACAAGATTATTTCTTTTTAGTAGTTGATTATACATATGAGCAAGTTTTCTTTTTTTAATTAAGACTGAAGTGTATTTTTTTATTTGCTCAATAACTATTGCAGCATTTATATCTGATAATTTATAATTGAATCCTAAATATTCAAATATTGGTATACTAAACTCATTTTGCCTGTTATAAGCTGATTCCATTCCAAAACAAGATAAAGATTTTATTTTATCAGCATACTCCCGATTATTGGTAATTACAATTCCCCCTTCTCCTGAGGTAACATTTTTTCTGGCATGAAATGAAAATGCTGCTATATCTCCCCAGCTACCAGCCGGTTTGTTTTTGTATTTTGCTCCAAAAGCACAGGCTGCATCTTCAATAATTTTTAGATTATGTTTTCTTGCTATATCATTAATACTTTCCATATTGGCCATTTGCCCTAAGGCATGAACAACAATTATTGCCTTCGTCTTTTTAGTTATTTTTTGTTCAATGTATTTTGGTTCAATGTTATAACTTTCAAGATTTACATCAATAAAAACAGGTTTTGCTCCACAATACATTACTGAATGGCCTGTTGCTGGAAATGTATAGTCAGAAACTAAAACATCATCTCCAGCCTTAATTCCTAATGCTAAAAGTGCTAAATGCAATCCTGCAGTACAATTATTTACTGGAATTGCGTATTCAGTCTGAGTTAACGATTTTATAATTGAAGCTAACTCTTCGCCTTTAGGACCTTGTCCGGCAACCCATCCCGAATCAAGTGTTTCAGTAAATGCTAATATTTCCTTCTCATCAAAGAAGGGGCGAGTTAAATAAATCAACTTAATAAATTATGATTTGTATTTTAATGATTATGGCCTGCTAATTGCTTGTCTGCTTCCTCTAATATCTCAATTATTCTAATGGCTTGATCAGAATTCGAAATTGATTCTGTATTATTTTGAGCAGCATTTATAAAATGTTCAATGCTGTTTAAAAGAGCATCCTCAATTGGCATACTAGGAATCAAAACATCGCCATCTCTTACTTTTACCACATAATCAGCATACTCTAAATTTTCAAATTTGCTTTTAGAATCAAAACCTTTATCATAGATAAGTAATTTTTCACCTGATCGCATATCATCAAAAACAACCATTTTTTTTGTACCTGCTACAATTATTTTTCTCTCTTTTATTGGAGATATCCAACTTGATTTTAAGTGAGCAATAAAATTCTTGTATTTCAATGTAAGAAAAGTTAATGATTCTTTTTTGCTCCAGTACTTTTCACCCATAACAGAAATATTATCAGGTACAATACCACCAATGATGTGATCAATAACTGCTAAATCATGCACTGCCAAATCCCACATTGCACTAACATCATTTTTTATCTTTCCCAAATTAGCTCTGGAGGAATCGAAATAAATTGCTTTGCCCAATTCATTATCGCTAATCATTTTTTTAATTCTTTTTATTGCTGGGTGAAAAATCATAATATGATCCACATGAATGGTTACATTATTCTCTTTGGCTAATTGTTTTAATTCAATAGCTTCATTGGCAGTTGGTGTCATTGGTTTTTCAATAAAAACATGCTTACCGGCTAAAATGGCATCCTTTGCGATAAAGAAATGTGATTCCGTTTCAACAGCGATTGCAATTGCATTTATTTCTGAGTTTTTAATAAGGTTTTTGTAGTTAGAAGTGTATGACGTTTGACCGAGATATTTTTTTTTTGCTAATTCTAATCGATCCTTATTATAATCACAGATTGCAAATAAATTGGATATTTTACTTTCATGAATATTTCTTGCTATATTTGGTCCCCAATAACCATAACCTATTAATCCTATATTTAACATATGTTAATTCTTAATTTATAAAGTTTTTTATTAATATATTATCTTTGTAATATAACCCCAACTTCCTCTTTGATATGTACATCTAATCCCTAAAACTAACAGCCTAATATTATATGGCTTAATCATGTTATCACATTTAAATCATCAATCCGGAATTTTTCCCGCAATTTCAATTGTTAAAGATTTATAAACGCAAACATCAATAGCATTGATATTATTACAATGTGAGCATTTCATTAAAACAGGATTGTCGAATTTCTCAACTGTTTTCAATAGTTGACCGCATTTACATACTAATCCAACCTTCTTTGCCGGATTACCGACAACTAGTACATTTGGTGGAACATCCTTTGTTACAACACTTCCAGCGCCAATCATTGCATATTCACCAATAGTTATTCCACAAACAATAGTTGCTTTGGCCCCAATTGAAGCTCCTTTTTTCACCAAAGTATTATAAACTTCAAAATCTCCAATCCAAGCTCTTGGGAATTTATCATTTGTAAAAGTCATGTGTGGGCCAAGAAAAACATCATCTTCAATTTCAACACCATGATAGATAGATATTCCATTTTGAATTTTGACATTTTTTCCGATTTTAACACCAAAATCAATATATACATCTTTCCCAATATTGCATCCGGAACCAATATTAGCATTTTCTCTAATTTGTGCTTGATTCCAGATGGAAGTTCCTCTCAGAATTTTTGCATCTTTTGATACTTCAGCTGTCGGGTGGATAAAGACACCTTTGAATTTGTCTTCGCTCATATTATTTTTTTTAATTGTTTATTATCTTAATGATACAAAGCTAATGTTTGTTAATTATTTCATTTATTTGATTTGCAATACTTAGATTCTTCTTCAATATATTCATCTGATTTTCTAAAATCTTGCTGTCGTTAATGACATTCAATAAGTTATCTAATTCTGATTTAATAACATCAATGGGTTTTATGCTAGGTTTGTCAAACGATATTTTTTTAAATCCTTTGTCTTTTCCCACTTCAACTATCATTGCAAATGGATCTTCTTCATCCTTGATATAATCACTAATCCTTACTATTTCCACCTGATCTGCATCAAAATCAATTGAAACATATGTGTTGTCCTGGAAAAATCTAATTTTATGTAATTTCTTCATTGATACTCTGCTTGAAGTAATGTTTGCAACACTACCATTTTCAAACTCAATGCGAGCTGTCGCAATATCAGGGTTATCACTAATTACTGAAACACCATTAGCACTGATTCTACTTACTTTTGAATTAACATGTTTAAGAATTATGTCTATATCTTGTGCCATTAAATCCATAATAACAGAGTTTTCCTTATTAGCATAAGGAAATTGAATTAAATTATGAACCTCTATAAATGATGGCTCCTGAATATTTGATTTTACTGTTTGATAAGCCGGATTAAATTTTGAAATCAAGCCAAAATATATAAATAGTTCTTTTTCAAAAGCAATATTTACTAATTTGATAGCCTGATGTGAAGTAATTTCCGATTGATGGGCAATAAAAACATGTCTTGATTTTATTAAAGCTGATTCAGCTATTTTAAATTCTGATTGAACCGGACTAACAATAAATAGAATATCAATTTGTTCCATTAATAAATCAAAGGAATTAAAAACATTTTCATTAACTACATTCTGTTCTTTTTCTTGTAATTCCTGATCTGTTAAATAAACACCTTGAAGTTTGAGATTAGCACAATCTTTAATCTTGATCTGGTACTTTTCTATAATATCTTGAGCACCTATAATTCCAATATTTTTCATACAAATGTTATATATAATACGTTTTCGGTAATTTTAATTTTTCATGCAATCAATATTTACAAAATTATTCTGAATTTTAATGAGCTACTCCAAGATAGAGCCTCAAGGAAATCTTTTGATTAATAAGTTTTCTGTTTTAGGTTTCAGCTAGAAATTTTTTGTTATTGATATTCTTCTATTCTGATAAATAAATGTTATCCGATTTTTTTATCTAAACTATTATAATCTTTTTTTATAAGTGATTGGCTCTGTAATGTGTTTTTCCATTAACAAATTATATATCCCTTCTGTCAAGTACTTACCTATTAATTGATGACCGCTATGATTCCAATGCCCATACTTTTTTGTTACTTTCCAATAGTTTATCTCAATATTCTTATTTTCCGAATTATTTATCTCAGATATAGGGTTAAAAACAGTAGAATTATTTTGAAGCATAAATGATAAATATTCATCTGAAAGATTGTTCTTTATTACAAAAGCAATATTTTGTTTATTTAATTCAAGAATAATTCCTTTTATAATTGGTTCCATAACTTTATTTGAAAGAGAAATATTTATTTGCTCGTCTTTTGAAAAATTTTGAAAAATTGTATAATATTTATCAAAAAGAATTTTGGGAGCCAATCCAAGATTGATTTTTTCTTTTAATCCAAGAAAATAACCTAACAATATGCTTTTCCCTCGAATCCATTTTGTTTGTTCCCTAAATTGATATACTTTATTATTAATAAAATCATAACTGATTTTTATACTATCGTTTTCAAAAGAACATTTAGGACGCCGATTACTTGTTTCCAAAGTATTTATATCTTCATCAGTAACAAAAAACAACACTAAATCAGTATTAAATTTTTTTACAAAATTATTGTAATAACAATAGCAATCAATTAAGCAAAATCCACTCATACCAAAATTGAGAACTTCTATTTTTTTATTTAATTTTTCTTTAAGAGTTTTTTCAATTATTGTTCCAAAATGATCCCGACTAAAAACCTGACAGCCTTCTACATAAGAATCTCCTAATAACGCAATTCGGAAGACATTTGTATCTTTTTCATAAGGATATCCTTTACCTAAATAACCAAACTCATTTACTTTTCCAAGAGAAAATCCTTCATTAAAAAAAATCTGATTTCTACCAGAGATTAGTTTACTTCCTAAAACCGGATCATTAGTTGAAGAACTCAAAGAGTTTATTTCAGCAAGACTAAGAAATAGTTCAATAGCTATAAAACTTATAATTAAAACAACAAGAAAAAGGAAAGTGTTTTTAATAGTTGTCAAATTATTCTAAAATTGAAAATATACAAATGGTAATGGCTCAGTTTGAAACATATATAATAATGTTATTAAGAATAGAGAACATAATATCCCTATTGAAATCGGTCGTTTTGTAATCAATAATAAAAAAGTGTGTCGTTTTGTAAAATACTCAAAAAAATCAAAAACTAAAATAACAAAAATGAAGGTACTGGTAATTTTCAGAAACCTATAAGTTAACTCACCAGACTCCCAGAAAACCATCTTATTAATAAAGGTAATAATTGTTTCAGAATCAGTTGCCCTAAAAAACAACCATGCGAAAAGCACTAATGAAAAAGTAACAAAACCTTTTATCATATACTTACCAAAACCATAGAGACCGTTGTAGGAATAATTAACTTGTGGTTTATCTCCTCTTAATATCATTTTGTGTATTGTAAGATATATACCATGCAATGCACCCCAAATAACAAAATTCCAACTTGCCCCATGCCATAATCCTCCTAAAAGCATAGTAACCATGAGATTTATATAAATTCGATTTTTTCCCTTTCTGTTTCCACCTAGGGATATATAAAGATAATCTTTTAACCATGATGATAATGAAATGTGCCAACGTCTCCAGAATTCAGTTATGTTTGATGAAAGATATGGTTGTTCAAAGTTTTTCATCAATTCTATTCCTAACAACTTTGCTGTGCCTCGAGCAATACTTGAATAACCAGAGAAGTCAGCGTAGATTTGAATAGAAAATAATACCAAAGCTGCAAGCAACTCCGGTGATTTATAAAGTTCTGGTTGTCCAAAAACATGATCGACAATTCTACCGGTTGTATCGCCAATCATTACTTTTTTAAACAATCCGGTAACAATTAATACTATCCCTTTCTCAATTTGCTCTCTTTTAGGGTAAGGTTTTAAAGCTATTTGAGGTAAGAGATTTTTTGCACGCTCAATTGGCCCTGCAACTAACTGGGGAAAAAATGAAACAAAAACGGCAAAGTCAATAAAGTTATTTGTAGGTTTAAGTTTTTTTCTATAAATGTCAATTGTATATGACATTGTTTGGAATGTATAAAAAGATATTCCAACAGGAAGAATTATATTTAGGTGAAGATAATCAAGGTTGCCGCCAAAAATTGCAGCTATGGGGGAAAAACTTTCTACAAAAAATCCAAAATACTTGAAAAATCCTAAAATACTAAGATTGACGAAAACACTTAATAGTAAATATTTTTTTCTTAATTTTTCATTATTTGTATTGAAAAGTTGTTTTCCAACAAAAAAGTCAACAATTGTTGAAATTGCTAATAATGCTGTAAATCGATAATCCCAATATCCATAGAAAACATAACTTGAAAACAACAATATGTAATTTCTGTATTTCTTTGAAACAAGATAATATACAGGCAAAACAATTGCAAGAAAAATAAAAAATATGAAGGAGTTAAAAAGCATTTTCTATTTTTCAAATACTGTTAATATATTTTAATATCCTTATTATTATCTCCTATCTTTTTGATTTAATTATTTATTATCATTAATAATATGAAACAAATCCTTCAATAATTTTCCATCAAACATATTTTAATTTAGAATTATATGCAAAACCATAAATTAAATACCATACCCATATGAACAATTCGACAATTTGCCCATGAATTTACTTCCCAATACTCCTCACCTCAAACCCAATCCCTCTCAATTTATCATGATCAAGAATATTTCTGCCATCGAACACAAAAGCAGGTTTTTGCATGCTATCATATATTTTTTGCCAATCGTAGTCATTAAATTCATCCCATTCTGTAAGGATAGCAATAGCATGAGAGTTTTCTATGGCCTGATATGGATCGTTTGTATGTGTTAATAGTTCTTTATTCTCTTTTTCAGAACGTGTTTCAAGATAGTTAATATCCTCATACATCCTCTCTTCTGTTACTTTTGGATCAAAGACATGTATTTCTGCTTTTTCTTCTAATAGTTTATCGGCAATATATATTGCTGCAGATTCGCGGGTATCATTTGTGTCTTTCTTAAAAGCCCATCCAAGGAAAGCTATTTTTTTTCCTGACACAGTATTAAACAAGTAGTCCACAATCATTTTTGCAAAACGGTGTTTTTGATAATCATTCATAATAATCACCTGTTCCCAATAATCGGCAACTTCAGGTAAACCAAAATGACGACATAAATAAACAAGGTTAAGAATATCTTTTTGAAAACAGGAACCTCCAAATCCAACCGAAGCTTTCAGAAATTTTGGGCCTATTCTGCTATCAGAACCAATTGCCCGTGCAACCTCATCAACATCAGCTTCTGTTTTTTCACATAATGCAGATATTGCATTTATTGAAGATATTCGTTGTGCAAGAAAAGCGTTTGCTGTTAGTTTAGAAAGCTCAGAAGACCATAGATTTGTTGTAATTAATCTTTCTTTTGGTAACCAATGGGCATAAACATTAACCAAAGCATCAATTGCTTCTTTACCTTCCTTTGTGTTTTCGCCACCAATAAGCATACGATCTGCATCTAATAAATCATCAATTGCTGTACCTTCGGCAAGAAATTCCGGATTAGAAAGAATATTGAATTTTATTCCTTTATCTTCTTCATCAAGAATTCTTTTTATTGAGGAAGCTGTTCGAACCGGCAGAGTAGATTTTTCAACAATTATTTTTTCATTTTGTGCAACTTCTGTAATTTTACGGGCACAAAGTTCAACGTACTTTAAATCTGCGGCCATACCTTTACCTAAACCATAAGTTTTTGTTGGAGTATTTACGGAAATAAAAATCATATCCGCCTCATGAATACTTTTTTCTATTTCAGTTGAGAAAAATAAATTTCTCCCTCTTGCCTCTTTTACAACTTCTGCCAAGCCTGGCTCATAGATTGGAAGATCATTTAAATCATCTGAATTCCAATCAGCTATTCGTTGTGGATTAATATCAACAACATTTACTTTAATTTCAGGGCATTTTAATGCAATTACAGCCATTGTTGGTCCACCTACATAGCCTGCACCTATACAACATATATTTTTAATTGTTTTTGTCATATGGTTGTTTTTTATCATCTAATTGAACGGATTGGACAAATTAAAGCTAGTGGATTATTCTAATTACAGCTTCGCCACATAAGTCACATTTAGATGTGCAGAATAAAGGTTTTTTAAAAAATTCTGGCAAATATATTAAATAGTCCACAGATTACACGGATTGGCACGGATTCTTTTTTTGTCTACGGATTACTATCCACAGATTACGCAGATTAACACAGATTTTTTATGTCAAGATTAAACGTTTGTATTGTAAACTTTTCCTTCCAAAGTTGAATAATAAGCCTAATTATAATTCTGTTGTTTTTAGTCCACCCCAAAGTACGTTACACTACGGGGCAGGCAGATTACACAGATTGTCACGGATTAAAAAATAAGGCGTTTGTATTGGAGACTTTTACTACCAAAGTTCATTAACAATCCTAACTTCAAACCAGAGGTTTTTAAATAGTTAAGTAATTGTGGTTCGTGGTCAGTGTTTAATTCACCTAAGGCTTTTAATTCAACAACTATTTTTTTGTAACAAATGAAATCAGCAGAATAGTGTTTTTTAAGCTTTGTTCCTTTATAGTATATATTTAACAAAGCCTCTCTTTCATAAGGTATGTTTTGCTTTTGTAGTTCTAATTCAAAGGCTTCTTGGTAAACAGCCTCAAGAAATCCACATCCAAGCTCTTTGTGGACTTCCATCGCAGCACCGATGATTTTATAAGTTTCATCTTTGAATAAAAACTCATTTGTCATAATTTGAGTATTTTTTGTCCACAGATTAACACTAATTATTTTGTCCACAGATTACGCAGATTACACGGATTTTTTTGGTTTATGTAAAATGTTTTTTATTACTTTTTATCTGAGTAATTTGTGTAACCTGTGGATAAGTTTTTCTTTTTATCTGTGTTAACCCCGAGTAATATAATCATTATGAATTAGTTTGTATTTTATTTTACTGCTTGAATAATTTCTTGTCAATCTAAATATTGTTATTACACAGGGCAAATTTGTGTAATCTGCCTGTACAGTAGTGTAACGTACTGGGGTGGACTGTTTTTTATCTGTGGATCATGGACTATTTTAAAAAGCAACCACCGGTTTTAGGAGCACCCTTAAATTCAATTCTATTTTGATCTTTTAATTTCTTCAGCCATCGTTCTAAGCTTCTTTTGGAAAGGCCTGAAACCTCAAGCAACTTAGAAAGACTTATACCCTGGTTTCCTTTTACGGCATCATATAAATTACTTAAATTAAATGTATTTACACCGCCACTTTTAGTTCCTGAAGCATTTTCAACAGTTACTGCATTATCAATACGGATAACGAAAGCACCTGCCCGCTCTTTAAAGAGTGGTAAAGGGTTTCCATTTTTGTTACAAGCTTCCTCAATTCTTGCAAAGCCTGTTCCCCAATTTTCAATTTCGCCAATTAAATGGATTAATTTTAGTATTTGCTTATTTCGGGGAATTGAGCGATTGTTTTTTATTAGATTATTAATATCCAATTCTTTAGGTAATAGACCAGGACTCCAGATTTCTATAAAGTCATCAAAGATGCGTATTTGAATATTTCCCGGATCTTTATAATCACGATGAACAATTGCATTTAAAATTACTTCACGTAGAGCAACCATCGGATATTCCCAACGTTCGTCTCTTTCAGCCTTTCCTGTAATGATGTATTGAAAACGGATATTTTTTCTAATAAATTCCAATAATAAATCAGTGATAAGCACCAGGCTATCATTATAATTACGAGTATCTAAAAACTTTACCGGTGTATTTCCTTTAAACCTTGCTGCCTTCACCACTGCTTGTGGATAATTGTAATTTACTTTAGAAAAACATAAATACTCAGCAACATTTAATCGTTTGGGTAATTGATACGATTTCGCATAAAATTTATCCAGCACTTCTGTGTCAAACTCCATATCTGAATTATCAAAAGAGACCATCTGATTATCAAATTCCTGATATGAGTATCGTAGAATTAGTTCACGGAGTTTATCAGTTGACAGTTTTACATTACTTTTTCCAACCCTGATCCATGCTTTTTCAAAAGCAAAAACAGGTTTGTAATCCGATTGAGGTACTATAATCTCAACAATCTCCCCTAATCCAAATGTTATCATATTAATGGAAGGGTATAATACCGGATCGGTGTGGTTTTTAATTTTATTTACAAAATCTTCGATAGTCTTTTTTCCTAACTGCAGATGAAGTGGTTGTCCACCATCATCCAGTCCGACAATAACCGTACCCCCTTTTTTATTGGCAAAAGCAGAAAGAGTAATAATTATTTCTTTCCATTCTCTAAAAGAGGATTTTAATTCTAATATTCCCGATTCTTTATAAATCAAGAGTTTTTTTCTTTTTATCTGTGTAATCTGTGGACTGTTTTATTACTTTTTATTTGTGTAATTTGTGGATTGTTTTAAAACTTTTCTCCTGTTTCTAAGAAATATCAACTGCCTTTTCAATCAGAATTTCCTTAATCTCTTTGTCAGTCGGTTGTTAGATAAGGAGGACTTTGTCGTATAAGTAAACAATTTATTTTATCATTAATTTTTCATTATCGAATTCATCGGGATTTCGTCGTTTTCGCTCCTCAACAGTCTATTCCTTTGGTAGTTTCGCATAGCTTCGCCACCTCAGTTACACATATTTAATTAATTGCATTTTGAGTAAAAATATTACTCAAAATTATAAAAATATTTGATCGGTGAAAATCTTTTTTGCTAAATTTTTGTTAAATTTCTATAACAGAAATTATTTCTATGGTTGTCAATGGCAAAAATAGTAAAAAAAAATGCAAATTGTTTTTCGGTTTTAGATAAATTTATTGATTATATGGGAATATTTTCTTCCTGTTTAAAAATTCTATAATTTTTTCTACCTTTTTGGTATTTTCTTCCGCATTTAATGAAATATCAGCTTTTTGAGGTTCTTCGTAATCTTCATCAACGCCCGGCATATATTTTATTTTACCTTCATCCGCCATTTTATAAAATGCATATTTATCATTTTTTCTGGCAAATTCAATATCAGCTTTTAAATAAATCAAATTAAATTTATCCTTACCGATAATTTCTGCAATTTGTTTACGAATAATCTCATGTGGAGAAATAAATGAACATATTGCAATTATTCCCTGATCATTTAGTATTTTACAAATATGAGCAACCCGGCGTAGGTGCTCAGCCCTATCGGCAGGAGAAAAGTCAAGCTCTTTGCTAAGCCCCGAACGAACTGATTTTCCATCAAGAAGAATTGATGTTGCACCCATATCAAATAATCTTCTTTCAAGAGTATAAGCCAATTCATTTTTGCCACTTCCATGCAATCCGCTTATCCAAAGTGTAATACCTTTTTGTTTTAAGCTGTTTTGTCGCTCATTATCTGATATTAATGATTCACCTCTAATTATTTTTTCTGTTTCCTGTAAACTAATCCTTGAAAAATGTTCGGAGGAAACCTTGTCAAGTATCATTCCAACTGCCACAGTATTATTAGTAATAGGGTCAATAAGGATAAAGCTACCGGTGTTATGATTTTTTCTGTAAGGATCAAAGAATAACGGCTTTACGGTTGTGATTACTACCCTACCAATATTATTTAATTCAAAAATATCAGCTTCGTGTTCCTTCAAAGTATTTACATCTACTTTATAGCGAATCTTGTCAATCCGGGCTTTAGTATTATTTGTAGTATGTTTGATGTAAAACTGTGTGTATGGATCCATAGGTTTTTCATCCATCCAAACCAACATTGCTTCAAAATGTCTTTCTATTCTCGGAACATTATTAGGATGTACCAACATTTCTCCCCTAGATATATCTATTTCCTTATCTAATGTAACAGAAACTGCTTGTGGTGGAAAGGCATATTCAAATTCTCCATCAAAAGTATCTATACTTCTAATATTTGCCTTTTGCTTTGAAGGTAAAACCATTACCTCATCTCCTTTTTGGATAATACCGGATGCTATCCTTGAGGCAAAACCCCTGTATTTTAGATCAGGCCTCGTAACATATTGTATGGGATAACGTAAATCTTCAAAGTTTCGATCGCTACTAACATGGATAGTTTCAAGAAATTCCAGTAAACTTTTTCCATGATACCAAGGCATATTGTCAGAAATATCAACGACATTATCACCTTTTAATGCAGAGACCGGAATAAAAGTTATATCAGGAATATCAAGTTGAGTTGTAAATTCTTTATAATCATCACAAATTTTATCATAAATCTCTTTCTTGAAATCAACAAGATCCATTTTATTAACTGCCAACACAATATGTTTTATGCCAAGTAAAGAAACTATATATGTGTGTCTTTTTGTCTGAGTAATCACACCTTTTCGTGCATCAGCCAGCAAAATTGCAAGATTAGCGGTTGAACCTCCGGTTATCATATTGCGGGTATATTGCTCATGTCCGGGTGTGTCGGCTATTATAAATTTACGTTTATTGGTTGAAAAATAACGATAAGCAACATCTATTGTGATTCCCTGCTCACGCTCAGCTTTTAAACCATCAAGTAATAAGGCATAATCAATTTCTTCTCCTGCATGGCCCTCACGTTTACTATCTCTTTCAAGTGCAACGAGTTGGTCTTCGTATAATTTCTTACTATCAAAAAGCAATCTTCCAATAAGCGTACTTTTCCCATCATCAACAGAACCAGCTGTTAATAACCTTAATAAATCCTTTTTTTGATCCTGATCAAGGAACTCGCGAATATCCATGGTTTTCAAATTCTAATGTTCAAATTATAAAAAACAAATAAAACTCAAATTCTAATATTCAATGACCAAAACCTCTATGAAGTCAAAATGTCTGTAATTTAACATTTTAGTTATTGATATTTATTTTGATTTTGATTTTGATTTTTCTATGATTGCAGAAAATATCTTTTTCAATTCTATAGCTTCGTTTTGAAGTCTTTTTGCCTCTCCGGCATTTTTTAGATCATTTGTTTCAAGTATCAATCTTAACCAATAAGCACTTTCCTTTGATTCTTTTCTGCTAATTTTGATCCTCATTAAAAAATCTTTTTTACTAAGGGCTTCGTTTGCCTCACGATAATTAGCTCCAACTGATCCGGATGATTTAATTACTTGGCGACCATCTTCTTCATTAGCAATCGAATACGGCAATGTTTTTATAAAAAGCCGTACTTCTTTGGCAAAGAGAAAGGTTCTTTCTTCTAAGTCATAAACAGGTTTTTTAGTATTCTCATTTTTTGAAGTCATTTTTTAAAATTCCAATGTTCAAATTAAAAATAACAAACCTGCCTTCGCCGAAGTGGTTACACGCAGGCAGGTAAAACTCAAATTCCAATATTCAATGACCAAAACCCTTATGAAGGTAGCATATTTGAAATTTGATATTTTAATCATTGTAATTTATTTGATATTCAAATTTTGTTTTTTGTGATTTAAAAATACCCTTCCCTCTTCTTCTGCTCCATACTCGCTTCCTGATCAAAATCAATAACTCTTGTTGTTCTTTCCGATTTTGTTACAGTCATCATTTCTTCAACAATCTTTTCAATAGTATCTGCTTCGGATTCAATTGCTCCGGTAAGAGGATAACAACCAAGAGTCCGAAATCTAACCATTTTCATTTTAGCTTTATCGGCAATTTCTTTCGGCATACGTTCATCATCAACAAGTATCAAAGCATTATTAAATTCAACAACAGGGCGTTCTTTGGCAAAGTACAGTGGAACTATCGGTATGTTTTCCAAACGAATATATTGCCAAATATCAAGCTCTGTCCAATTACTCAATGGAAAAACCCTTATTGATTCGCCTTTATGAACTTTTGCATTATAAATATTCCAAAGCTCCGGGCGTTGGTTTTTGGGATCCCATTGGTGATAACGATCACGGAATGAATACACTCTTTCTTTTGCTCTGGATTTTTCTTCATCCCTTCGGGCCCCTCCAAAAGCAGCATCAAATCCATATTTTGTAAGGCCTTCTAATAAAGCATGAGTTTTCATTATATCCGTATGAACTTTACTTCCATGGGAAAAGGGCCCAATTCCCTCTTCAAACGCTTTTTTATTATAATGAACAATAAGATTCCAGTTTTTTTCCTTAGCATATTTATCACGAAATTCTACCATTTCTTTAAATTTCCACTTTGAATCTATGTGCATAAGCGGAAACGGAACCTTCCCGGGATAAAATGCTTTCTCGGCAAGCCTTAGCATAACCGAAGAATCTTTCCCGATAGAATAAAGCATCACCGGATTCTCAAACTCAGCAGCTACTTCGCGTATGATGTGGATGGACTCAGCTTCGAGTTCACGTAAGTTATTAAGCGTACATTTTTGGTACATTTCTAATTTTTTTCCTCTCTTGTATTTTTTGTCCCACCCTGATCGAAAACCTGAATTTTTGAAGAGCTTTCAATAGCTTTAATAGCAATATCTTTAACGGTTTTTTCCGATATTTCGGTTTTCTGGCTTAATTGTTTGATCAGATTCTCTAACTCCTTGATTTTTGCATCCAGTGTGTTAATTGATTGATCTTTAAGATTTAATTGTCCCTCAATTTCTTTTGCATACAATTCTTTTTCAAAATTATATTGAGTTGTAAGTGATTTTGTAATTGCATTTTCCGTATCCTTGATTTTTTCAGCAAGTTCTTTTGGAAATAATTCGACTTGTTTACGAAGTTCTTTTAATTCTTCTTCGCTTGTTTTAATCAGTAATTCTCTTTCTTTTATTTCTTTTTCAAAAGTAGCTTTTTTCTCTTTTAGTTCTTTTTCTTCAGCTATTTTTTTTGTAAGATATACATCTTGTTCTTTTTGACGTTTTATACTAAGCTGATAATTATATTCTTCTTCTTCTCTTTTTCTGCTTTTGGCAATTTCTACTTTTTCTTCTTTTAGTGTATTTTCTGTTTCCTTTTTTTCCTTTTCCCAGGAATTGCGTTTCTCATTAATTTCTTCCTCAAAATTAATTTTTTGTAGAGAAATGCTTGTTTTCAAGTCATCTTCTTTTTTTAACCTTTCTTCATCGAAAATCCTTTTCTTTTCTTTCTGAGCAAGAAGGATGGCTGCCAAAGAATCTGTTTCTACAGATAATTGATATAATTCCTCAAGATTTGTATTTTCAATTTTAATTGCTTCTTGAATTCCGCTTAGTCTTTTGTATTCGGTTATCAACTTATCTTCAAGTTTTTCCAACTCAGAAGTTATGTTAAGTTTTAATCCTGCAATATTTTTCACAATTTCTTCGGAAGTGTTTTCGGAAGCATTTTGGACAGTCGCTTTCTTCACTTCCTTTTCTTTAATTTCTTGTGGTTTTTGTTTAGATTGTTCTTTAATATTCTTAATCAGTTCTTCATAAGCAGTCAATATTTCTGACTTTGTACTACGAGGTGTGATTTCTTTTGTCATAATTATAAAGATTTAATTTAACAATTTTTAGTATAATGATTTTAAGTAATGAGTGAATGCTTACGTTTATTTTTACTTATATTTATTAAAATACCATTCGCAAGCTTTTTCAAATCCCGTTTTAGCATCATATTTTGGATTATATCCGAGAATTGTATTTGCTTTAAGAATACTTGCCTGAGAATGCGGAATATCGCCTGTCCTGTTTGGGCCAAATATGGCTTGTATTCCCCCTATTTTTGTATCATATTTTGCTAAATTATCGCGTAAAGCTTCAAAAAGCTGAATTAAATTTGTATTACCACCAAAAGCTACGTTGAAAACCTCGGCAATAATTAATGATTGTTTATTGTTGATCGCTATTTGTTCATTTTGAAAATACTTCTCTCTGTTTTCAATAATAATTTCACTTGGTGTAAATACAGCTAATTCATTTGCTTGAATAACATTTTCAATATAAGTAAAATCTCTGCTGTAAGTACCATCACCATTAATAACAGGCTTTTCATGATTCAGGAGTTTCTTAACCCATAAAGGTATTACGGCTGCATAAGCTCCTTTCGGATCCTGACGTTTACCAAAAACATTAAAATATCTTAAACCTATGCACTGCATATTATAAGTCTTTGCAAAGACATCAGCATAAAGCTCGTTTACATATTTTGTTATAGCGTAAGGAGATAATGGTTTTCCTATTTTATCTTCAGTTTTTGGAAGCTTTTTAGAATCTCCGTAAGTTGAAGAACTTGCTGCATAAACAAAACGTTTAACTCCCTCATCTCTCGCTGCAATTAACATATTCAAAAAACCATCAATATTTACTGAATTTGTATTTGCCGGATCATTTATCGATCGGGGAACACTACCCAATGCAGCTTGATGCAAGACATAATCACATCCCTGGGCAGCAGTTTTGCAAGTTTCTAAATTCCTTATATCACCTTCAATAAAAGTAAATTTTGGATTAGTAATAAACTCCTCAATGTTATGCATATAACCTGTTACCAAATTATCAAGGCAAATGATTTCACATTCTTTTTTAAGAAAATATTCAACTAAATTTGAGCCAATAAAACCGGCGCCACCTGTGATTAGTATTTTCATATTTTTAAAAATTGAACCATATAAGGCATATAAGAAAATATAAGAAAATATAAGAAAAAATGGATGTAACAAATTAATTTAAAGCCTTCCATCAACAATTTCTCTTGGTAATACCCCTTTTACATCGTAAATAATAGTACCTGATTTTTTATGTTTTTTAATATCAATATCTTTAAATTCATCATGTGCAACAGCGAGAATAATTGCTCCGTATCCATCCTGGTCAGGATAATTATTTAAAATTTCTATATCATATTCTTCTTTAACCTCTTTTGCACTTGCCCACGGATCATAAATATCAACATTTATCCCAAAACTTCTTAACTCATGATAAATATCTGTTGCTCTGGTATTACGGATATCCGGGCAATTTTCTTTAAAAGTAATACCAAGCATAAGTACTTTATTATCTTTGACCGGTAAACCGGATTTAAGCATAAGCTTAACCAGCTCACCTGCAACATAAGGGCCCATGGAATCATTAAGACGCCTTCCGGCAAGAATTATCTCAGAATGATACCCTACTTCCTGAGCTTTTTGAGCAAGATAAAAGGGGTCAACACCAATGCAATGCCCTCCAACCAATCCAGGCCTGAATGGAAGAAAATTCCATTTTGTTCCGGCAGTATCTAAAACATCAAGTGTATCAATGTTCATCAGATTGAATATTTTAGAAAGTTCGTTTACAAAAGCAATATTTATATCACGTTGTGAATTCTCAATAACCTTTGCTGATTCCGCTACCTTAATATTTGTTGCCAAATGTGTTCCGGCAGTTATTATTTCTTTATACAAATTATCAACTTCTATTCCTGTTTCCGGTGTTGATCCGGATGTTACTTTTTTTATTGCTGTTAAAGTGTGAACCTTATCACCCGGATTAATTCGTTCGGGTGAATAGCCAACAAAAAAATCTTTATTAAATTTCAAACCGGAAATTCTTTCAAGAACAGGAACACAATCTTCCTCTGTTGCTCCCGGATAAACAGTTGATTCGTAAATAACAATATCTTCTTGTTTTAATATTTTACCAACTGTTTCTGAGGCTTTTATTAATGGAGTCAAATCAGGCCTGTTATTTTTATCTGTCGGAGTGGGGACTGCAATAATGTAGATTTGAGCTTGTTTTATATCATCGGTATTAGTTGTATATGATAGCAGTTTTGCTTCTTTTAGGTCTTTTTCGGTAGTTTCCATGGTTGAATCATGTCCGTTTTCTAACTCTGCAACTCTTTCCGGTTTAATTTCAAAACCTATTACTTTTCTTTTCTTTCCAAATTCAACAGCAAGTGGTAATCCTACATAACCTAAACCAATAACCGCTATTATCTTTTTATTATTCATTTGATTTTTTGCTTTTCAAATTAAACTCTATTTTTCAATAAAGGATGATATTCCCCTCTTATCCCAATCGGTTTCATGTTTCGAATAGCATGCACGATTTGAATACTTTTTTTAGCATGTTCTAAACCAAATCCTTTTTCTAAAAGAATATTCTTATAACTCATTGTATGTAAATCAGTAAACCCTCCGCTAAATTCAATTTCCTCTCTATCAATTTCAATTGATCGAAATGTGGTTTGCCCTTTTTCTTTTATGTTTTTAGGTAAGTTATCCGAGTTTATACTTAAAAACCATCTTATTCTTGCTTTTTCCAACTGAAGAAAACCTGCTGCCAAATCTTTTTGATAAATATGAACATCATTAATTATAGGTTTACCAAAAATCCAACTTAGCATATCAAAAAAATGAACACCAATGTTGGTTGCAATGCTACCGGATTTTTCAACATCCCCTTTCCATGAAATATAATACCATTTTCCACGACTTGTGATATATGTTAAATCAACATTATAGATTTTGTCATCAGGGCCGTTTTCTATCTTTTCTTTTAATTTAACTATTGAAGGATGTAATCTTAATTGAAGAATATTAAATATTTTCTTTCCTGATTCACGCTCTATTTCACTGAGAACTTCTACATTCCAGGGATTAAGCACCAATGGTTTTTCGCAAATAGCATGTGCATCATTACGTAATGCCATTCTAATATGAGCATCATGTAAATAATTCGGTGAACAAATACCTACATAATCAATCTTCTTTTCGCCACGACGTCTTAACTTATCAAGATGTCTGTCAAACCTTTCAGGTTCTGTAAAAAAATCCGCTTTCGGAAAATACGAGTCTATAACTCCAACACTATCATTATTGTCAAGAGCTGCAATTAAATCATTTCCGGTTTCTTTAATCGCTTTCATGTGCCGGGGAGCAATATATCCTGCCGCACCTATAAGCCCAAAATTTAATTGTTTTGCTGACATAAGTTTAATTTTTTTTTCAAAAAAAGCTAATTTCATTCATTACACAGCTTCGCCATGTCACTCACAGTGAGTGTTGTAATATGTTGTATTCGTTGATTTTCTAAAAAACAGAAAATCCTTTTCCCTATTGGGAATATATTTTAATCAGACATTTGCCTGACTATATTTTTATGTACATTGGCTATTAGACAAACACCTAATTGCTCTATACTTATTTTCAAAGTGTTTTTTCCTATTTGTTCAATGGTACCGGATTTTCCTTTTAAGGGGCCTTCGGTAATTTCAACTATTTTATTATGTTCAAATTTTATCTCTGAGCCTTTGGTTCTATGTAAAAACTCTTTTATGTTTTCAATTTCTATTTCACGAACAACAGCAGGCTTACCCAGGTAAAAAACAAATCTAACAACACCGTAAACATTTAATATTTTTTCCCTTTCCTTTTCTCTTGTATAAATAAAAATGTATGAACTAAATAAAGGAATTTCAACTTTCTTTTTCCTGTCACTCCATTGTCGAATAACTTTTTGCAATGGTAAAAATGTTTCAAAACCCTCATCAATTAGTCGTTCATTGACCTGTTTTTCAGCTCTGGGCCTTGTATAAATTACTAACCATTTTTTAAAATTATTCGAAAGAATCTGCATATTTCAACAATTAATTTTTACTCTTTCCATAATAATAAAGCCGGTGTTCCTTCCTCTTTAATATTAGATTTCTCTAATTCTTTATTATTATAAATTTTAAAATGAATCTTTCTATTTATTAATTTTTCTGCTTTTTTAATAAGACTAATTAAATATTCTCTTTTTATTTTATCTCCGACAAAAACGATATCAATTCTTTTATTATCGATCCCACGAGCAAAATCTCCAACCACATAACAACATTTTATTTTCCCCAACTTTTTAATAACGGTTTCAATAATTTTATCGAATCCAATCTGTTGGATAATAAGATTATGTATTGAAGGAAATAATGGGTGATCGATATTTGCCTGAAAATATTTTCTGTTACCAATATTTTTTGATTTCAACAATCCAGCTTGTTCAAACCTGTTTAGCTCAATGCGAATTGAGTTTGAAGAATTACCAAATTCATTTTCCAAATTTCTTAAATAGGAACTTGAGTTACTGTTTAAGAAAAACTTAAGCAGCAGCTTTAACCTTGTTTTTGATGTTATTAAAGTCTCAAGCATAATTTTAATTGAGTTACAAAATTACTCAATTTTTTAATATTATTCAAGAAAACTTATGATTTGCTGAAAATTCTTTTCAATATAGGTTTTTTCTCTTTTTCTTTATCATCGGAATAATAACCATAACCATAGCCGTAACCATAACCGTAACCATAGCCGTAACCGTAGCCGTAACCATAGCCATAACCATAGCCGTAACCATAACCATAGCCATAAGTATTTCTTGATAATTTTACATCATTTATCAATATGCTTACATTAGGAATATCTCTATTTTCAACATCAGAAATTATTGATTCGAAAATTTTCTTGTTTGTAAAATTTTGTCGAACAATAAAAATATTTGCATCTGAATATTTCATCAAAAGAAATGCATCGGTTACTAATCCAACCGGAGGAGTATCAATGATTATGAAATCGTAAATTTCATTTAATTTTGAAAATAATTCATCTGTTTTTTCGGAAGCTATTAACTCTGATGGATTGGGAGGAACAGGCCCGGCCAGAATAATGTCCAGGTTGTCGATAAATGATTTTTGAACAATGTTTTCAAACTTACTTTTATTGATGAAATAAGAACTGATTCCCTCAGTATTTGTAAGGCCAAAATCCTGATAGATCTTAGGTTTACGTAAGTCGAAACCTATCAAAAGAGTTTTCTTTCCATATAATGCAAAAATCGATGCAAGGTTTATTGCTGTAAATGTTTTCCCTGCGCTCACCATATCGGAAGTGATCAATACAGTTTGCTTTGTTTTACCTTTTGAAATATATTGCAAATTCGTTCTAATTGACCTAAATGATTCTGAAATTGATGATTTCGGAGAATCAGCAACTACAATTTTGCTTTCCTTTGTGCTATGAACAATATGCCCGATAATAGGTAAGTTTGTAACCTTTTCAACGTCTTTTCTTTCAACAATTTTATCATTGAAATAATCCTTTCCGAAAATATAGAGAACAGGTATGACAAGTCCTAATATTAATGCAATCATGTAATTAAGGCTTTTCTTTGGGAACACCAAGGATTGTCCACCTTCTCTCGCTAGGTCAACTACTTCGTTATCCGGAAAGTTAGATGCTTTAGTAATTTGAGCTTCAGTACGTTTTTGTTGCAAATATGTATAAATAGCATCACTTAATTTGAATTGTCGCTCAATAATAAACAATTGTCTTTGTGTCTTTGGAAGCTTTTCAACCCTAACCATTAATTTTGAGATTCTCTCATTAATATCGTTTATGGCAATATTTGATGTGTTTACGATACTTTGAATATTTTCCAATAAGGTCCTTTTTGTGTTTTCAATTTTTAAATTTAAAGCTACCAAATAAGGATTTTCACGTCTTGTATTATATAATTTTTCGGTCTTTTCTGTATGTAATTCTGTTAATGTCATAATTAATTGACTTAACATTGGGTCTTCTATACCCATTGATGAAGGAACAATTATGTTATTTATATCATCTTTATTTTCTGTAATATAATTTTTAATATGATTATAATATTTGTTTTTGACTATTAGTACGGCTTTTTGACTTTCCAATTCTTGCATTTGTTCAAAAATCTGATTAGCTAGAAAATCTATATTCATAACCTCATTAGCTGTTCTGAAATCCTGAAGGCTCTTTTCAGCATAATTTAAGGTATCTGCAATACCTTTTAATTCGTAATCTATAAAATTTATAGTATTAATAGCGATTTTGTTTTTCTTGTCAAGTCCCGATTGCACATACTCATAAGTCAACATATTTAAAAAATCAACTGACTTTTTAACATTATTACCCTTCAAAGATATCTTAAGAATAGAAGCATCTTTATTAATAGGCTCTATATCAAAGGATTTAAATTTGCCTACAAGACTTCCAAGACTATTGAATATAAAAAAGTAAGTTTGGTTCTCACTCTTTTTCGGATCAAACTTTTTATTAAGTGTAAGGTAAAACTTCATATTTGATTCACTTACATTCTCATTAAACCTAAATCTTTTTTTGATTACAATATTCTCAACTTCACTATTTTCAACTGCTTTATAGGTTTTATAGTCATACATTTTAATTTTTTCTCCCTGAGCCTCTAATTCAAATTCTTTATCAGAAAGTATGGTTAATTTAAATCTAAGGTTAACGGGTTGAGGATAATTTGTATCAAAAATCACAGTGAACGGACTATCTTCATATAATTCTTTAGAAATGAAATTTTCTTCAATAAAATAAGAAACATCAAAATCTAACATTTTTATTGTACTAGTTGCTAAAGTATAAGATTGAAGTATGCCTATTTCGTTTTCAAGATTCTTTTGGCCACCAAACATACCGAGACCTATTAGGGATTGTGCATCCATGGCATTCTTTTCATCCTGGATCAACACAGTTGTATTTACCTCATAAACAGGTTTTGTGTATTTATTAAACAAGAAAGAAATCACTAATGCAACAAAAATTGTTAATGCAAAAAAGTACCAATATCTGTAAAATTTAAAAAATAAGAGTTTAAAGTCAATTGATTCTTCTTGTTGAGCGTATATGTTATCTAAATTATTCTCCACGTTGTTTTATTTAAAATAATTAATTAATAGTAATGTTGTCGATATTGCAGAAAACACCAAAGCGTAAGGGAAATTAGCAAATGCAAATTGCTTTCCTTTCAACGGTTTAATATACAAAATATCATTTGGCATTAAATAATAATACTCCGATTCAAGTATTTTATTATCTGTTAAATCAATACGGTAAATAATTGCACCATTTTTTGTTTGCCTGACCAAAGATACTTCGTTTCTATTTGCAAAATCTGTTAAATCTCCTGCTAAACTTATTGCTTCAAAAATATTTATATTATCTTGATAAACTAAAAATTCATGCGGACTATTTACTTCTCCAACTATCGTAATTTTAAAATTAACAAGCTTAACAGTTATTGTGGTCTCAATAAGATACTTATTAATAATTTTTTGAATAAGGTCTTTTGTTTCATTAACAGTTAATTTTTGTACTTCAACTTCTCCAACAAAAGGAAAATCAATAAAACCTAAGTCATTAACCACATAGCTGTTTAGGTAAACGGAAATATCAGAAAATTGAGATTGGTTTTGTGCACTTGTTGTATTAAAAAACGAAAATGTTTGTTCATCAATGCTATGTACTTTTATATAAAGATTATCACCCGGTTGGATTTTATATTCCGGTACTTTCTCTCTAAAGAATTTTGTTAAGGTATCTTCGGGATTTTTGTCTTGCAGATAAACCATTCTCTTTTGTGGAATACAGGAAGTTATTAATAAAACTATTATAACTATTCCTATATTAAAATTTTTTATTCCGAGTTTTTTCATTCTATAATAAAATGTTATGATGATTGTTATTATATATAATTTTAAAACAATTTGCAAATTTATATTATTTTTTCTTATGTACGAATTATTTTTTTAAAAAGTATGAGATAATCAAAAACGAGCATTGTAATTATTGTTTATTCATAAAGTCATTGGTTCAATTATATTTTGAATATCGAACACCGATTAACGATTTTTGATTTTTGATTTTCAATTATTTCTAATCCCAATTGCTATAGGTACTAATTTATTTCGTGCAATCTGTGTAATCTGTGGACAGACTCTAATTTGATTCAAACTATTTCTCCAAGCAAAGTAGCTGAAGTGCATTTATAGATTTGAATATTAACATATTCACCTGTTTTTTTATCTTCTCTCGGAAAAACAACAATTTTGTTTTGACTGTTGCGTCCCGACAAGTAATTTTCCGACCTTTTTGATTTTCTTTCAATTAATACTTCAAAGTTTTTTCCAATATCTTTTTCATTACTTTTTAATGAAAGTCTTTGCTGAAGTGCAATTATTTCTTGTAACCTCCTGGTTTTTATTTCATCCGGCACGTCATCCTTTAATTTCTTTGCAGCACCCGTATTTGGCCGTTCAGAATATTTAAACATAAATGCATATTCATAACCAACCAATTCCATTAAAGAAAGGGTATCATTGTGATCGGTTTCTGTTTCCGAACAAAACCCGGAAATAATATCTGTTGAAATAGTACAATCAGGTATGATTTTTTTTATTGCATCAATCCTGTTTAAATACCAATCTCTTGTATATTTTCTATTCATCAATTTCAGGATACGATCGCTACCGGATTGAACCGGTAAATGAATCGACCGACAAATATTTTCATGTTTTGCTATTGTATATAATAATTCATCGGAAATATCTTTGGGATGAGAAGTTGCAAATCTGACTCTTAGTTTAGGATTAACCAAAGCAACTTTTTCAAGTAATTTCGCAAAGTTCCATCCATTTTCCTCCCAAAAATAGGAGTTTACATTCTGGCCTAATAAAGTAATTTCCCGATAGCTGTTTTCAAAAAGATTATGAGCTTCTTCATTAATTGTTTCGGGATTACGGCTTCGTTCTTTTCCTCTTGTATAAGGTACAACACAATAAGAACAAAAGTTTTCACATCCCCTCATTATTGAAATAAAAGCAGAAACACCATTGCTGTCAATTCTAACCGGCTTAATATCTGCGTAAGTTTCTTCAGTTGATAATAAAGTGTTTATTGCCCGGTCTCCACCTATAACAGCAGGCATGAGCTTTGGCAAATCTCTATATGAATCAGGGCCAACAATTAAATCAACCAATTTTTCTTCTTCTAACAATTTGGATTTAAGTCGTTCTGCCATACAACCCAAAACTCCGATAATCAAATTCGGTTTTCTTTTTTTGTGAGTGTAAAATTCTTTTAAACGTCCTTTAACTCTTTTTTCTGCATTATCTCTTATCGAACATGTGTTTACGAAAATAACATCGGCAAGTGAAATATCATCGGTGATTTCATAATTGTTTTTCAACATTATGGATGTAACTATTTCACTATCTGAAAAATTCATCTGACATCCATAAGTTTCAATATATAATTTTTTCTTGTTTTTCAATTTTTCTCTGCTTTTTATATAAAAAATTAATATTCTTATAAATCAAGCTTTTAGCTATCATTTTTTTGCAAAAATAAACAAATAATCTTGCTTGTTATAAATTATTTCATTCCAAAAGTAAACAGATTTGTTTGTGTGAATTTTTATTGTTTTACTTTTGCAAAAATTTTTTATTAATTTTTTAAACAAATTTTCTTAATATAATGGTAAAAAATCTTGTAATTGTTGAGTCTCCTGCAAAAGCAAAGACAATAGAAAGATTTTTGGGTAAAGACTTTCTTGTTAAGTCGAGTTTTGGCCATGTAATGGATTTATCCAAAAAACAATTAGGTGTTGATATTGAGCATGATTTCATGCCAAATTATGAAATTTCGTCTGATAAAAAGAAAATAGTATCTGAACTTAAAAAACTTTCAAAAGAAGCTAAAACTGTATGGTTAGCTTCCGATGAAGACCGTGAAGGAGAAGCTATTTCATGGCATCTTGCCAATGCACTAAAACTTGACGAAAATAAAACCAAACGCATTGTTTTTCATGAAATTACAAAAACAGCGATCACAGAGGCTATTAATAATCCGAGAAATATTGACATTGACCTGGTTAATGCACAACAAGCCCGTAGAGTTCTCGACAGATTAGTTGGTTTTGAGCTTTCACCTCTACTTTGGAGAAAAGTAAAACCTGCTTTATCTGCAGGCCGTGTTCAATCTGTTGCCGTTAGATTAATTGTTGAAAGAGAAGAAGAAATTAAAAATTTCAAAAGTATTTCTAATTACAGAATTACTGCTGATTTTAAAATTGCTTCACAAAATGGAATAAAGCTTTTAAAAGCGGAATTACCAAAACGGTTCGCAAAAAAAGAAGATGCATTAGAATTTTTAAATAAATGTAAAGCTGCCGAATTTTCAGTTGCCTCTATTGAAAAAAAACCTGCAAAAAAATCTCCGGCTGCACCTTTTACAACCTCAACACTTCAACAAGAAGCAAGTAGAAAATTAGGTTTTTCTGTTGGAAATACTATGCGTGTAGCACAGAAATTATACGAATCGGGTAAAATCACTTATATGAGAACGGATTCGGTAAATTTATCAAATCTTGCTCTTTCAACTGCAAAAAAAGAAATTTCATCTCTTTTTGGTGAAAATTATGTTAAAATCCGAAAATATAAAACTAAAGCAAAAGGTGCTCAGGAAGCCCACGAAGCAATTCGCCCTACTTTTATAAATGTACATAAAATTGAAGGCGACAATGCCGGACAAAAACTATATAATTTAATTTGGAAACGAACAATTGCTTCTCAAATGAGTGATGCAATTTTGGAGAAAACCAATGTTTCTATCAATATTTCAACAACAAAAGAAAAATTAGTTGCAAAAGGAGAAGTAATTAAATTTGACGGTTTTTTGAAAGTGTATTTAGAATCAGGTGATGATGATAATTCTGAAACTCAAAAAGGGATTCTACCTCCTTTATCAGAAGGTGAAAAACTCAATTTGCAGGAATTAATTGGAGTTGAAAAATTTTCACTACATCCTCCAAGATATTCCGAAGCCAGCCTTGTTAAAAAAATGGAAGAACTTGGCATTGGAAGGCCATCTACTTATGCACCTACGATTTCAACAATCCAAAAACGAGAATATGTTATAAAAGAAGATCGTGATGGAAAAGAACGAAAATTCAATTTCCTTTCACTGAAAAATGACCAGATTTCCGAAATCGAAAAAATCGAAAAAACCGGTTACGAAAAATCAAAATTGTTTCCTACAGACATTGGAACTCTGGTTAATAAATTTCTAGTGCAATATTTTGAAAACATCATAAACTATAATTTTACAGCAAAAATTGAAAAAGAATTTGATGAAATAGCTGAAGGCCATAAAATCTGGAATGAAATGATCAAAAATTTCTATTCTCCGTTTCATTCACAAATTGAAGACACACTTGAAAAATCGAAAAAATTTAGTGGTGAAAAATTATTAGGAAAACATCCTGAAACCGACAAAAATATTTTTGTGAAAATCGGCAGATATGGCCCAATGGTTCAACTTGGTGATACGGATATTGAAGAAAAACCCAAATTTGCCGGTTTAAGGAATGGACAAAGTATTGAAACCTTAACGCTTGGAGATGCTTTGGATCTTTTTAAATTTCCCAGAAATATTGGATCTTATGAAGACGAAGAAATGTCTGTTGCGATTGGCCGTTTTGGGCCTTACGTTAAACATAAATCATTATTTTATTCTCTTGCAAAAACCGATGAGCCTACTACAATTCAAACAGAAAGAGCTATCGAAATTATCGAAGAAAAACGAAAAAAAATCAGGGAAAGCATAATTAAAGAATTTAAGGAAGATACCGATATTAAAGTTCTTAAAGGGAGATGGGGTCCTTATATCTCTTATAATAAAAAGAATTTTAAAATTCCTAAAACCACTAAACCGGAAACATTAACTTTGGACGATTGCAAAAAAATTATCAAAAGTTCCGGTACTAAAACATCGGCAAAAAAAACTCCGGTAAAAAAGACAGTCACTAAAAAAGTTGCAGCAAAAAAAATAAGTACAAAAAAAACTACTAAAAAGGTGGCTGTAAAAAAATAGAAAAAAATAACAAAAGAAAATTTGTAAATAATCAATCAAGCAGCAAGTAAACATGAAAAATTCAAAAAATAAAGGTGTAATATTATACCATTACAATTAATTATTTGTATTAATGGATTATGGTTATGAAGCCTGTATTGTAAAGTGGTTAGGGTAATGAAAAAACCCTTAGCACTTCCCCATAGAGCAAACTGCTTTCTTTACCTTAACCACTTTACAATACCGGCTTCTTTACATTAACTTTTTAAACTGACAATGAGGAGTAACAAAAATTATAATAAATAATTATGGATATTTCTATTTATTTCAAACCTCTTGATCTTTCTGAAATTTACACAAATGAGGCAAATTATGTAAAAAAAATTGCCGATCAAATTTCATGTTACTCTGAATATGATAACTTTCCCGACCTTGCTTCAGCTGAAATTGCAATAATTGGGGTTTTGGAAGATAGAAATGCCGTTAATAATAAAGCTTGTGCCGAAGCACCCAACATAATTCGTAAACATCTTTATAATCTTTTTGCCGGCGATTTTTCAATTCGAATTATAGATTTAGGTAATATTCATCAAGGCCACACAATTGACGACACCTACTTTGCGGTTTCTTCGGCTGTTGCAGAATTATTGAAAAAAAATATTATCCCAATTTTAATAGGTGGAAGTCAGGATTTGACTTACGCAAATTATAAGGCTTATGAAAGCATTGGTAGAATAATAAATATTGTTGATATTGATCCGCTTTTTGATTTGGGAAGATCAATCAAAGATTTTGATTCGAGATCGTATCTCAGTAAAATAATATTACATAAACCAAATTTTTTATTTAACTTTTCAAATCTTGGTTACCAATCTTATTTTGTTGATAAAAAGGCTGTTGAACTTATGAATAATTTGTTTTTCGATATTTATCGTTTGGGGAAAGTCAGAGAAAATATTGAAGAAACCGAACCTGTTATTCGTAATGCCGATTTATTGAGTTTCGATATTTCTTCGGTCAGGCAGTCTGATGCTCCGGGTAACAAAAATGCTTCCCCAAATGGATTTTTTGGTGATGAAGCCTGTCAGATAGTAAGATACGCAGGTATGAGCGATAAATTATCATCTATAGGTTTTTATGAAACAAATCCTGTTTTTGATAATAATGGTCAGACATCGATGCTCGTTGCACAAATGATATGGTATTTTTTGGATGGTTTCGCAAACCGGAAAAACGATTGGCCATACATCGACAAACACAATTATATTAAATATTTTGTTTCGATTGATAATCACAAAGACGATATAACTTTTTATAAAAGTAAAAAAAGCAATCGTTGGTGGATGGAAGTACCTTTAGATGCTGATAAAAAAACAAAATATGAAAGACATCATTTAGTTCCTTGCTCATATAAGGATTATGAAATTGCCTGTAAACATGATATTCCCGATCGATGGTGGCAAGCCTATCAAAAATTATTGAATTAAATTTTATTCTGAAACGCATAAACTGCACAATTTTCAGATATGCTAAAATTAGTTTTATGCAGATTAAGTAAAGAAAAATCTGCGAACCTGTTTTCGTCCAGTTTACTGGATTTTATCAGGATTATTTGAAAGATATGCTTTCCAACCGGAATATTTACTTCCTTGGTTTTGATTATTTTTTTGAAAATAATGACAAACTGCAGCAGCTAAAGCATCAGTAGCATCGAGTTGTGAAATTTCCACTTTTTTTGAAAGTAAATTATATAACATTGTTGCAACCTGTTCTTTCGATGAATTTCCTCGTCCGGTAATTGATTGCTTGATTTTTTTGGGTGAATATTCAAAAATCGGTATCTCGCGATAAAGAGCCGCAGCCATAGCAACCCCTTGTGCCCTTCCTAATTTTAGCATCGACTGAATATTTTTGCCGTAAAAAGGTGCTTCAATTGCCAATTCATCTGGTTTGTATTCTGTTATTAAACCAAGAGTCCGTTCAAATATTTTTTTTAGTTTTAACGGATGATTAGTATATTTGCTCAAATTTAATACACCCATGGTAATTAATTCAATGTTTTTATTTTTAATATTTATAATCCCATAACCCATGATGTTAGTCCCCGGGTCAATTCCTAATATTATGCGGCCTGTGTTCAATGAAAATTAATTTATTAAATAATAAATGATAAAAAACCCAAAAATACGAAAAAGATACAACATAATTATTCGGCTAATGATCATTTTAGCTACTTATGCTTATATTTATAAACAGATCATTCAGAAAAATAATTTCTCAGAATTTTTGAATAATCTTGATGATACTTTTCAGAATGCTCATTTTATTTTACTTTTCTGTTTAGGATTTATATTGGTTTTTATCAATTGGGGAATTGAATCATTGAAATGGAAATATTTAATAAAAAAGATTGAAGTTTTATCATTTTCCAGAAGCGTAAAAGCAGTTCTTTCAGGTATTTCAGTAAGTATTTTTACACCTAATAGAATTGGTGAATATTTTGGGCGAGCCTTCATTCTCGAAAAAGCAAATAGGTTTGAAGGTGTGTTAATTACAATAATCGGGAGTATTAGTCAATTATTGATTACAATCATTTTCGGGTCAATCAGTCTGATTTTCTTTATTCCCGAATTTTTTGATATATCAGAATATTTTTATGGTTATTTTTTTATTGGACTTGTAGTAAGTATTCTTTTAATATTGACATTGCTATTGATTTTCTTTTTTAATATTAAAATTCTTACTTCAATATTAGAATCATTTTCAAAGAAAAAATGGGTAAAATTTCGAAAACGAATTAAAATATTTTCACAATACTCGAAAAAAGAATTGTTTACGGTTTTAATGTTAAGTTTTCTTCGATACATTATTTTCACCTTACAATTTTTTATTTTACTAAAAGCTTTCTCGGTTGACGTGAAATTTTCACAATCCATAATGATTATTTCCATTATTTTTTTAGTAATGACGGCATTGCCAACAGTTACACTTGCCGAACTGGGAATCAGAGGTTCGGTAACTTTGTATTTTTTCGGATTATATTTTGAAAAACAAGGTATCCTACTTGATCAATCAAACATTGGAATAATATTAGCTTCGTCTGCAATCTGGATAATCAACCTTGCAATACCGGCCTTATTTGGAACTGTATTTGTATTTAATCTTAAATTTTTCAGAAAAAATCCTCAAAATAATTAATGATTGATATTCTTCAATATATTTTCATACTTACATGCTTTGTTTATGTTAGCATAATTGCATTGTTTACAATTGGATGGTTTAGACTAAAAACTTATTATCCAACAACAAGAAAACTTTCAACAAAAGTTAGTGTAATAATCGCAACTCGAAATGAGGAAGAAAACATAAAACTTTGTTTAAAAGATTTGATTGCTCAGGATTTTGATAAAAATTTGTATGAAATAATAATTGTCGATGATTTTTCAACAGACAAAACAACAATTATTATCGAAAATATTATTAAATCAACTTCCGCTAATATTCAACTTTATGATTTAAAAAATAAAGAACCTGGAAATTTTTCTAAAAAAGAAGCAATACAAAAAGCTATTGAAAAATCTAATGGTGAACTAATTATTACAACTGATGCTGATTGCAGATTTAACTCAAAATGGATTTCAACTTATGCAGATTATTTTGAAAATAGTGAAAAAAAAATGGTATCCGGGCCTGTTTGTTTCCATGATAAAATTTCTTTCTGGGGAAAATTACAATCACTTGAATTTTTAAGCCTTATTTCTTCAGGGGCGGGTGCAATCAGTATTGGAAAACCGATAATGTGCAATGGAGCAAACTTAGCCTATTCAAAAACTGCTTTTGAAAAAATCAAGGGTTTTGAAAAAAACATGAAATATTCATCGGGTGATGATATTTTTTTATTACAAAACATGAGGAAAACTTTTAGTAGTAAATCAATTGGATTCTTAAAAAACAAAGAAGCAATTGTTTACACAAAACCTCAAAATTCGGTAAAAGGTTTTTTAAATCAACGAATTCGCTGGACATCAAAAAGTAGTGGGTATCAAAATTTTTTCATGATCCTAACTGCTTTTTCTGTTCTGTTTTTTAACCTTTCTATTATTTCATCAATATTTATTGGCTTATTTTATACGCATTTTCTTTGGTTTGCAATAATTATGTTTGCAATAAAATTTATATTAGATTTTCCAATTTTACTTGGAATTACTTCGTTTACAAAACAAAAGAAATTATTGTATTTCTTTTTACCTCTACAATTCATTTATCCTTTTTATATTTCTATTTTAGGGATTTTGGGGAATTTATTGAATTTCAATTGGAAAGACAGAAAACTTAAAAAATAAATTAATTTATTCTTCCTTGTAATTTTTTAATTTTTACTTTTGTTCAATTATTAATTAAACTTATATTCAATGGCAACAAACATTTACAAAAACTGGTGGTTATTAACACTTAAAGGTATTCTTGCAATAATTTTTGGAATTTTTGCAACTTTTGTACCCGGAGTTACCTTAATAACTTTAATGATTTATTTTGGAATTTTTATAATTCTCTCTGGAATATTTTTAATAGTTGGAAGTATTTCACATAAGAAAAATAATAAAAAATGGGGGATGTGGTTGTTTGAAGGCATTCTTGATATTATAATCGGTTTAGTTGTAGTTTTTTACCCAAAATTATCATTGGACATTTTCATTGTCATTCTGGCAATTTGGGCAATTTCAATAGGTTTTACACAACTATTTTCTGCATTAAACTCAAATCATGTTAAATCTGCAAGATGGTTAATGCTAATTAATGCCATATTAGTGATTGTATTCGCAATTGTATTATTTATAAATCCTTTTGAATCGGCAATGGCAATGACTTACATCGTTGGTATTTTTGCACTTTTGTTTGGAATTTTTATTACTGTATATTCTTTCAAACTGAAAGATATTACCAAGGAATAAATTAAATCTTAAACCTTATATCTTTAATATTTAATTGTTTGCTTTTTTGGCCATTCCATTCGTTTTCATCAATATGATAACAAATATTGAAAGGTGTATTGTTTTTAACTTTTTGAAAATATTCGCCTTGCTGAAAAGCAATTGCATCGAAAGGAAAGCCGTTTATTTCGGTTTGTACGACTTTTAATTTTAAATGATTTTTTCCGACAATTCGGGCATAGCCTGTATCAATTACACTATCGGTTAAAAAAATCGGAGCCATGTTTCCCGGGCCGAAAGGAGCAAATTGTTTTAAAATTCTGAAAAACTTTGAATTTATTTCGTTAAGATTTAGTCTTGAATCTATTTCTATTTCAGGGATCAATAAATGATTTTCAATTGTTGAAGAAACAATCTCCTCAAATTTCTTACAAAAAGGAATGTAATTTTCTATTTTCAGAGATAAACCTGCAGCATATTTATGCCCTCCAAAATGTTCGAGATATTCTCCGCAAGCATCAATAGCATTATAAATATCAAAATCTTTTACCGATCGGGCTGAGCCTGTAATTAAATCATTTGATTTTGTAAATACAATTGTTGGCCTGTAACAAAATTCGGTTAACCTTGAGGCAACAATACCAATCACACCTTTATGCCATTCAGGATGATAAACAATTGTACTTTTTTTCTCAGCAATGAATTTATCATTCTTAATCATCTCGATAGCATCCTGCGTTATTCTAATATCAAGATTTCGGCGTTCGGTGTTTAAATTATTTATTTGTTTTCCGATTTGATTAGCATAATCATTATCGTCAGTTACAAGTAATTTAACTGAATTATTAGCACTTTCAATTCTACCGGCAGCATTAATACGAGGGCCAACCATGAAAACTATATCACTAATTGTAAGAATCTTATTTAAAACGCCCTCGTCTGTTCTCGGAATATTAGTTCTTACAATATTACTATATCTTAAAATTGCTTCAATTCCAGGTCTTGGATTTTTATTAATAGACTTTAGCCCGTAATAAGCTAAAATTCTATTTTCATCCGTAATTGGAACAATATCGGAAGCAATACTTATTGCAACAAGGTCTATATATTTTTCAATATTTTCAAAAGCAATATTTCGTTTTTGTGCAAAAGCCTGCACAAGTTTAAAACCAACCCCACAACCTGATAACTCTTTATATGGGTAATTACAATCATCTCTTTTAGGATCTAAAACAGCAATGGCTTGAGGTATTTCCGTGCCGGGTCTATGATGATCACAAATTATAAAATCAACATTTTTGCTTTTTGCAAAATCAATTTTTTCAACAGCTTTTATTCCACAATCAAGGGCAATAATTAATTTAAAATTATTATTAGATGCATATTCAATTCCTTTATAAGAAATTCCATACCCTTCGTCATAACGATCGGGAATATAAAAATCTACATTTTTATAAATACTCTTAACAAATAAGAAAACAAGAGCTACAGCAGTTGTTCCATCAACATCATAATCACCATAAATAAGAATTTTTTCATTAATTTTTATTGCTTCTTCGATACGGGAAATTGCTTTATCCATATCTTTCATCATAAACGGATCATGCAATTTTGATATTTCGGGACGGAAAAAAAATTTTGCTTCATCATAATTACTTATTCCGCGTTGGACTAATAAATTTGATAACAGATGATCAATATTCAAAGTTTGAGATAAACTTTTAACAACCTCACTATCACCACTTTCTTTTTCGATCCAACGCTTTTCAACAATCATTACAATGAAATAATTTAAGACTGCAAATTTTCGACTTTTTTTCTTAAAAACCTAATGAAATAATTATAAAAAATCTTTCAGAATTAATAAAAAAACTAAAAGCTTGACCTCATAGCTTCTACAGGATCGAGCTTTGCAGCAGAATAAGCAGGAATAATTCCGGAAAATAGTCCGATAAAACCGGAAACAAATAAACCTAAAAGAACATTCTCACTTGTCAGAATAAGTGCCATTTCCGTTGTAGCAGAAATAATTAAAGAAAGTAAAAATACAATTAACAAACCAATAATTCCTCCAAATAATGAAAGAAAAACCGATTCAAATAAAAATTGTAATAAAATAAAATATCTTTTTGCACCCAAAGATTTTTGAATTCCAATAATGCTGGTTCTCTCCTTTACCGAAACAAACATAATATTTGCTATTCCAAACCCACCAACTAACAAAGAAAATCCGCCAATTATCCACCCGACAGTTGCAATTACTCCAAATAAATTATCGAAACCCTTAGAAATGATATCGGTTTCGTTAATTGCAAAATTGTCTTCAGCCGAAGGTTTAAGTTTTCGCATCGAACGCAATATTCCAGTTAATTCATCAAGCATTTCTTCATTAGAAATATATGGCTTTGCTTTAACAATAATTGTTGAATTGATATTTCTAATATCAACCACATTTCTTGCAAAATTAATTGGAACTATAACCTGATCGTCGGAAGAATTGCCAAACATATCATCACCTTCTTTTGTCATTAATCCTATCACTTCAAGTTTTCTTCCAAAAACCGTCAATTTCCTGCCGATAGGATCAATATTCTCAAACATATTTTCAGCGATTTCACTACCAATAATAATTACATTTCTCCCGCTTTTTGATTCAATGGGCGTAAAATATCTTCCTCTACTTAAATTAAAAGGCATTACTTTGTTATAATCTTGCGAAACAGCCAAAATGGTAACATCTTCTATACTATTGTTTTTATATTTTATTGTTCTTCTGACGTCTATCATAAATGCCTCATCCTCAGCAGTAATGCTTCTTCGGTTAATTTCATTTAATTCCGAGATTTTTGGTTGAGGCCTTTGAAAATATTTCCACCAGGGATATTCACCACCCATAGACCATGGCCATTTTTGAATAAATAAAACATTATTCCCTAAGGAATTAATGCTTGTTCGAATTGAACTTTCCATTGAGTCAAAAATGGTAAAAACAGAAATTACAGAAAAAATTCCTATTGTAATTCCAAGCAAGGATAAACCTGTTCGTGTTTTATTAACAATAATTGCATGGAGAGCAAAAATAAAACTTTCTTTCAGTAATTTTAAAAATATCATATCGTTACAATAATAAAAACAAAAGTATTCTGTAAAAGTAACATAAATTTTTCAATGTTGTAGATTTATTAATTAGACAAGAATAAAAAGCTACAAATTCACAAATTATATGTCAAACGATTATCTACGTCAATAATCCGTGTTAATCAGATTAATTAGTGTTTGTCCATAATGTCCGTTTTCTTCGTTATGCTCGTCAAAATAATGCTTATTTACAAAAGTAAACGTCTCATTCTTTTGACTTCGCAAGCCTCGAAAACGAACATTCTGAACTAAACACTGACTTTATG